>JAEEGL016564556.1_pt1 | contig 24097 bp, 18 predicted proteins | sample 9134231 | NCBI WGS metagenome assembly JAEEGL01 (sample SAMN16246548, study PRJNA631951) | gut metagenome | biome: gut microbiome; feature: rumen; material: fiber-attached | host: Bos | place: Iran: Karaj | collected 2018-10
AGTACCGCTCGCTATCTCACTTGTCAGCTTCTTTACATACTCTTCGCGGAATGGCCTGTAACGCTTCCTCTGTTCCTCGAACTCAAGATGTCCGACAACGTAGTCAAAGCTGCCGTACATATTCTCTTCGCTGATTATCTCAGGTATGAGGTTGCCGAGAGGATAGGACAGTTCCATTAGCCTTCAGGACTTTAAGATATTTTTCGGCTTTCCACTTGCGTGCTGTTGCCGGTGCTCCAGGTCCTCGCACTTACCATTGCCAACACGTGACTGCAGCAGAGATGCGATTAGTGGGATTTACCCTTAGTTCTTTAGTTGAGACGCGACCCGTTGTTCGTGTTCGAGTTCGACGATACGTTATTCGTGTTCGTGTAAGCGAGACCGCCGTTAACGTTCGCGTTGTTGTTCGCACGACTGACAACACGGCCGTTGGACCCTTCCGCGCTGCAAAGGTAGGAAATTTTTCAAAATCATTCATACATCATGCAGAAAAATTTCTCTCTGCCGCTAAATTTTTACTTTTGGGCACAGAGAGAGGGAGCAGCCTTACGGCTCTCCCTCTGACGCTTTTTTCAAATTTCACGCTCGACGCTTTGCGCTATTCCGCAACTTCAACAATTTCGCCCCTGAAGGCGAGACGCGACCCGCCGTACGTGTGCGAGTTCGACGATACGTTACCCGTGCTCGCGCAAGCGAGACCGCCGTAAACGCTCGCGTTGCCGCCCGCACGACCGACAACACGGCCGGTACCAGTCGTATGGGTAGCCTGAGCGCAATAGTGGGTAACGAAGCGGGTATTGTCCGAAGAGTCAAGCTTGGAAGGTACCAGGTCACATAACCTGCCGTGCTTTACTCTTGCGACATTGTAAGTACCGCCTACGGACTGAACGGCACGCTCCGTGTCACTCAACGGGTCATAGATGCGGAACTTCAAATCTGCTGTGTCTTCGTTGGTAGCAACACACTTTGCCTTGTAGAAGCTCTTCCAAGACTTTGCGTTCCACGCGATGTTATCCATCCACTCCCAGTTATGAGCGATGAAGCCTTCAAGACCAAGCAACTTGGTGATACCGCTGACATTGTCAGTGTTCGCCTTGCCGATATCGTCTCTACCACCAGTCGTGTAACCTGCGCTTGTGCCGTTACCGATGACTGCCTGATCGTTACGGTTGCCGGTCAACGCATAGAACATTTGAGCCATAATCTTGTTCTGTTCGTAGTCTATGAGCTGGTAGCCTTCTCCGCGCATTTCTGCAACGTTCATGAAGTCCTTGCAAGTGTAGTGCAGTCCAGAAGGAACGGTTGCGTTCGTCACCTTGCCGCTGCTGTTGTAAGTCCAGTTCGTGGAAGTGGTAGATGTGTTGTCGCCTCGCTTCGTCTGCTGACCGCTGACTGAACGTGCACGACTCAGTGCATCGATAGTCATGCCATACACGCCGATGAGGTCTTCATCTTTGTGTTCTACCCAATCAGGCTCAATGGCTTCAATCTCCGTGCTGTCTGTGCAGATTGCCTCAGTCGTGGCTTCTACGGAGTTAGAACAGCAGAAGTAACACTTAACGGCACCGGCTGGAATGTCCGTGAAGACATAGTCGCCAGTGAAGAAGTCGAACAACGTATGAGCCACCAACAGGTTGAACTTGCCTACAACTTTGTTGCTTGCGTTTACGAACACGGCACCGTAGCCTTCAATGTTCAGGCCCGGGAAGCGTATCTGCTTCATGCCTGTTACGTTCATCTCGTAAGAGGTGAGCTCGCTTGCAGTTGTAAGGCTTGCGCTGGTGAACGTGTCACCATTGTTTACGCCTGCCGTGCCTACCCCCTTGCTTGTATACTGAGTGAGCTGTGACAACGTCTTGCGCAGATACGTTCCGCTGGCTTCTGGAGTACCTGTAACAGAAGAGAAGAAGGTGTACTTCTTTTGGTTCTTGAAGTCGTTAACACCTTTGTACCAGAAGTGTCCAGGTCTCAACATGACATCATAACCTGAGCCGACTGGGTCGCTTGGGTCGAAGGTGCTGCCGTCTGCATACTTCAAGTACGTCTCGTCACTCAGAGGCCTTACTTCCATCTTGCCAGTAGTAGTGTTGAACTTCGCCCTCACTGCGTGCATCTTGTTCCAAATGTTCAAGATGTGTGCGCTCGGTGCGTAGTCCTCACCTGTGCCATAACCGGTATTGTTGTCGAGGTTCGTGATGTTCTCAGGGTTGCCGTTCGTGGCAAGATCGTCGAAACAGATACCAGTGTACTGCACGTTCTTGACGGTCAGTCCGTCGAAGGCTGCATTGAATGCCGTTACCTGACTGTCTTCGTAGTACTTAGTGAGGTTGTACGTTCCGATGAGAGCAGGCTTGCTTGTCACGTTGCCGACTGCATCGTAACCTCCCAAGTTCATACCGATGAACGTTGTCAGGTCTGTGCCGGTGCCAAGCGTCTTGACAGTCTTCACACGAACGTTCCTCAATGCACTGCCAGTCGTTCCGGCAAGAGTCCTCAACAGCTCCATGCCGTCAATCTTCGTGCACTCCTCGACAATGAGGTATGTGATGCTTGCAGGGTCTTCCAAGTCCAAGCCTGTTGTTTCAAGGTTGGGAAGGTAGCGAAGCCTCAGATACTTGTAGGTGTCAGGCAACTGCAAATACGTTACCTTAGCACCGTCTGCAAGGTCAACTCTCTCAAGCTTACTGCCTGCTGCATACAGACTCTCGAGACGCGGACAGCTGCTACAAACTACGTTCGTAATGAGCGTGTCTTGTATGTCAAGCTTCTTCAAGAACGGCAGCTCTCCGAGATTGACGTTCGTCAGCAAGGTGTAAGCACCGATAGTGAGGTTTATCTTTCCTTCTGCACCGATGTAGATTTCCTCTGCAAGTGTCATCACTGAGAAGTCGAAGTTGTTCGACAGCGTGATTTCAGAGAGGTCAATCTTCGACATGCGGTCTGCCTGATAGATGTAGAGCAATGCGCCTTCTTCATGCGAGAACTCAGTGAACTGGTGCGTCTCTCCTGCTTCGAGGAATACGCTCTCAGAGATAGAGCCTGAGCTGTCGTTACCGATACCGAAATAACCAGTCTTGGCAGCCTGAATGGTAATCTTCGCGCCACTCGGAGCATTGACACGACCAGAAAGAACACCGCTGAAGAAGTTACCAGTGCCGTAGAAGCCGTCGCGGATACGCCACCTTCTCTCGATGAATGCAGGAAGAGATGTCAAGCCCAAGCCTTGCAGCGCATAGAAGTAGAGCGTATCGGCTGTCGTAGATGTGAAGTCGATGTACTTGCGTTCTCCGTCGTAAGAGCTTACCTTCTTCTGCCAACGCCTGATGCGTGCATCGAGGAAGAAGTGCGTCGCTCCTTCTGGCGAGAACGGGATGAGCGTAATGCCGTCAACGGTAGTGGAACGGCTACGCATAGCAGAAGCGACAGTCTTCAAGGATAGTTCAGTATTCTGTGCATCGACATAGACTGTCTGCTGCAAGAAGATGTTCCTGAACAGAACGGAGTTGTAACCTGCATAAGGATTGGTGTAACCAGTCTGTACGTCTGGCAGCTTGTTGGGGTCAACTTCTGCGTCAACGGTCTGGCCACCATCATTGTCCTTGCCGTTACAGGTATCGCAGTCATACACCTTGTTCAGGTACATACGGCATGCAAGCATACCAGTCGTGCTGTCGCTTGCCTGGTTGTTGGCATTGTAATAAACACCGTCAACAACCTTACAGCCATCTTCGAGGAACCACATAGGCTGCATGTTCTTGGCTCTTTGGTCCACAGCAGCGCAGTAGTCGGTGAACACGTCGTAAGACAGGCAAGAGTAAGGAGAAGCATACTTGTAGAGGTCGCTCTTCCACAACGCGAGGCGTGCTGCGCCGTCGTCATTGTCCTCATCCTTGTAGGTATCGTAGTCGCAACTGTCACAGAACAGCATCCAGCGATATAGGTTGTACGGAACCTTCTTGCCGAGTGCGTAGGCAATGGCGAGGTCGTCATCATCAACAAGACACTCGAAGTACTGCGTCCATGCAGGTGCAGTCTCTATACTGATGTCTCCGTCGTCGATGAGCGTCTGTACCCACTTTGAGAAACTCGTAACAGGAGCCATCATGTCCGATACGGAGCTTACGCCCTTGAACCAACACATGTCCTGATAGGAAAGTAGCTCGAAGCCGTCGGTAGGATTTACAACAGAACCCGTCACAGTCCACTTGCCGTTAGCGTTCTGTACCATGCTTCCAGTCTGCTCAACCCATGATGTGCCGTTATGCTTCATAACCTTGTAGCTGCTGCCGCAGTACTGAGTGAGAACATATGTCGCATCTGTGTCAAGTCCGCTCGTTGCGAGGAAACGTGTCTTGGTGTCTGCAAGAGTCTCGGTACTCAGTCCGTAGAACTCGATGAAGTCGCCGTAGTTCAGACAGCCCTTGTTGTAACCAGGCACATCGTTAAAGCCGAGTGCAACCTGTTCCTTCTTGTCCTCCTTCCAGTTACCCTTAGCGTGGAAATAAGGACTGCCACCTGTTGAGTCCTTGCTACGATACATGGCAACAGGGAAGTTCGCAGTCGAATGGTTCATCACCAGTCCTTCAAGCTGCAACGTGCCTTTCTTCCATGTGCCGTCGAAGGCTCTCTGTGCAGGTGTCATGTAGTTAGTACCAAGAGCGCGGAACGTGGCGTTCATGAGGTCGCAGATACCGCAGTCGTTCGCATTCGAGCTGTCGGAGAAGTCAACCTTTACGGTGATGATATCCACAGGAATGCTGTCCTCGTGTATCTGTACCTTGTTGATAGCGGCAAGTGCTGCTGCCTTATCCCACAGCTCTCCATCGTACCCCATAGCGACAATCTGCTCGCGTGTGTTCGTCAGCGTGATAGTCGTACCGCCTGTCTTGCTCACCTTGTCGTAGGTAGAGCCCTTCTTCTGTGCAAGGTAGTAGCGCGGGTTCTTCACAGGGCGCTTTGCCGAAGTGGTACCCTGATTGCGCCTTGCCACGTCTCTTGCAACAAAGTTGGTCCAGGGGCGAGCTGGGTCAACGTAGAACAGCGTGACGTAGATTTGTTCTTTCGTCGATACTGTCTCATCAAGGCCTTCAATGTTCGAGCCATTGTATGGGCACTCGATTATGTATGCCATACCCTTGCTTGCAAGATCTGCAGCTTGCGGGCGAAGCTTCGTTGTCTGTATGCCAAGCTCGGTGACAGCCTGAGAAGCCATGACACTCTCGAAGTTGAACTCCTTCACCATGTCCTCAGTGTTCGTCAGCTTGACAAGGTAGTTCTGGAATGCCTGGTCAAACTGGAAGTAATCTTCCCACGCAAGCATGTAGTAGAGGTAGAAGTCGCCGAGAGTGCCGTCCCAAGTGATATACTCTTCCTGAGCGAGGTTGCTCTGTCCGGCTACATAACCGATGACCGCAACTTCCTCACCATTCAGGTAAAGCTTGATGAAGTAGTAAGTCGTTCCAGCGCGTGTCTGTCCGAGTCCTTCACTTGCAGGCTCTACGACCACGGCAACAGAAACTTTCTCACCCTGCTTGTATGCACGTTCCTCAACATGGTTGGTAAGACCGGTTGCACAGTAGATACCTACAGCCTTGCCGGTAACATAGAAGCCAGCACCTACGCCTTCATTGAAGCACTGCATGAGCACTGCATCATCATCAACGAGGTTCTTTGCTGCGAATGCAAACTGAATGCCAAGACCGTTTGCTTCAAGCGATGTCGGCTTGAACGGCTGGTGGTCGAGTGAAGCTGTCACGTCTTCGGCAATACGCAGGCACTTCTCACCCAAGAACGTCTTGAAGCCTGTCGTGCTCCAGTTCGAGCCGTTGACGGTGATTGTCTTGCCTCCGCTTGTGATGCTGTGGTCGGCTTCATCGTTGCTTCTGTTGGAGAAGTCAAACGCATAGATTGCGCCGCTCTTCAAGGCTGCATCAATGACTGACCCGCTGATGATAAACTCAGCTTCAATGCCGTATGAGCTACCGCACTTAACCTTCACGATATGGGAGAATGTGCCGTCGGACACAACACCGGTCACCTGATGAGAGTAGGTGTAAACAACGCCTCTGTATGCAGTGTGGCTCTGCACAGATGAGCCGTCGAGATAGACGGCAGCAGTCGGAGAGTCGTTTGCAGGGTCATACACTGCATAGCTCATCTCTATAGTCTCATAGAGCTTTTTCGTTGCCTCTTCCTCATCGCTGTACCAAGTCTCTGCAACCAAAGGAACAGTACTGGTGTCGTCGATGACGAAGATTGTCGTGTAGAGATAGTTGCCGACAACACCAGAAGCAACATCGACACCATGAACGCGGATAGGATATGCACCATGTGCGAGCTCTTCTCCGAGACAGTTCATCGGGTCAATGGAAATGCTGTGGGAATAGACATCGGTCACAAGGCTTGTGCCAAGCTGCTGCCATTCTCCATTGAGATAGATTTCCGTAATAGCGGTGATACCTCTGTCACTGGAATTGTTGGCGAACTTGAACAAAGGAACGCTCTTTGCACTTCCACCGACCTTCAAATCAGTACTTGTGATGTTATGCGTCGATGTAATGGTGACGTCAACAGCCGTCACGTTGATGTTACGGCTTCCAGTGTTGCCACCGTCGTCAGTAATCAGGAAACGGAAGCGGCGCACACCTGCAGACACGAAGTACTTCGACACGTCCATAACGAAGTCATAGGTACTCATAGATGCAGAACTTGCCTTGTTGAAGTTGAACACCTCAAGCAGCGTGTTCGTGTCTCTGTCGTACAGTGCAATGGTGGCAATCGTGTTCTCCTGCTCGGACGAGCCAACGGTCGTTACTGACCTTACAGCAGCACGGAGAATGAACTCGCCACCTGCGTTGCCGTAGAACGGAGAGCTTTGGAATGCAGCCGTAACGATTGTGCCTGCACCACCGCCGCCACCGCCAGTGCCGACAGAGAACTGCACCTCGTCACCTATCGCTTCACCTTCTGCGTTCTCCAGCTGCAACTTTACCACACCTTCTGTCTCTGTGTCAACCTTGAGTCCTGTCGGCAGGTGTTCGTATGCACCGCCTGTTGAGAAAGCGTCTTCGCCGTCTTCCTCAGGGTCATCTGCTGTCTCAACGTCGTTGCCACCTCCGAAGTCCTTCCAAAGTCCGACCTCTCCGAAGTCGGTAATCTCGCCCTGGAACTGCTTAGTTTCCATTTCATTCTCACCTGTACGATAAGATATGATGAGGCCTTTCTTGGCGTATGTAACGCTCGTTTCCTGCTGGAAAGCAACAAGACGTGCCACAGCCGTTTCAAGCGTGTAGTAGTCACCTGCTATCGGAGCTCCGATAAGGTCGTCTATGACGATGTACGTCTCACTGCCTGCTGCCAGAGAGCCAAAGTCCTTCCAGTTTTCGGGATTGTTCCAGTTGACCTCAGTCAACGTGCGCCCGATGTACTGGTACGTCTTCCAGTTCTGCTCAGAGATTTGGAACGAGATAACGAGACCGAGCTTTGCCTTCCTTGCTGCCCATGACACATGCGTAGCAGATACTGAGGTGTTCACTGGGTCGCTCAGCTTGTAATAGCCTTGTATCGGCCGCTCAACTGTCACGTTATAGACGTTACCGACACTTGAACCTCCGAAGTCGGTCCAGTTAGCCTCGTCGCTCCATCCCGTGCCGTTCCACTGCTTGCTCTTCCAGCCGTCATCTGTGAGGAACGTCAGCACGACACCCTCAACCTGCACGCCGTCTTTCGGGGCGGCAGCGACAGCAGCAAGAACTTGGGCAAAGGTGCTCTCTCCAAGTTCGTACAGCTCAGTAACGTTCACGACGCTACCTCTGCCTACTGCATTCACTTCGGACTGAGGTACACCAGGCGAAGCATCGATTTCCGATGCCATTGTAACTGCCCTGCCTGAGCCCGAACGACCGAGCTCGAAGGGCATAATCATTTTGTTTGCCATAGTTACTTGATTTATGAATTGGTTATCTTAAAGTTCCATGCCACGTCAGAGGCAGGTACGATGATGTACGAGTAGGAGTCTGTCGTATTCGCATCGCACTTTCTCGGAATGAGTGCCGTTCCTGTCGTGCAGCCTGAAATCAAAGCTCCGGTCTCTGTGTGACGGCATACGAGGTTGACGTTGCCAGGCACGGCGAAGATGAACACCTTGCCTGCAGCAAGCGTTCCGCTGTACGTCGTTCTGTTGCTCAACTCACACAATGTCTGCGCTGCACTGATAGCGGCCACTATGTCGCTCGGTACAGCGTTGAGCACTTCACCATATACATAGTTGAAGAACTTGTACTGCTGCTGCGGGACAGATACCGTGCTGCCTTTGTGTGACACAGAGATGTTGAACGATGTATTCTCGGTTATGGACTCATAGCTGAGGCTTGTACCGTCAACCGTCATCGTCGTTGTGATTGTCGCTTCCGATGCCACGCTCACACCCCTTCGCATGATGCTCAGCGTGACTGCAGGTGTGACGCTCTGTCCTATCTCGAACACGCCAGCGTTTGTGCTTGCAACGGTCACGACCAACGGGAACACTTCGAGCACTACGTCCGCAAGGTCTTGTGCCTGCGACGCGCTCATAACGCCTGCAACAGGGTCAGTCTCGCCGGTAGGAATTGTGCCGGCCTTTGGGATTGTGACCTCGTGGTTTTGAGAAGAAGTCTCAATGACAACTGTAGCACTGTCATCATCAGTTTCAAGGCTCGCGCCAGTCACCTTTGCGTTCTTCACTCCAGGCATGTCGGTTTTGAGTCCGTCAAGTGCTGCCTTGTCCGCTGCGGACAATACGCCTGCAGCAGATGTGGTTACTGTAGGCAGAGTGATTGCACTTGATGTGCCGTCATCATTGGTAAATAAGATGACTACGTTGTTCGCAGTGCCGGTACCGAGCGTCACATTGATATTGTCGAGCTTTGTTCCGATGGCACTCAACAGCTGTGTGACGAACTTCTGAGAAAGGACCTTCGACGAAGAACTTCCCGTTGTTTCCACAACGTCTGCCTTGTCAAACTTCTGGTCTAACGCGCTCTGGATAGATGCCTCAATCAAGGTCTGAATGACCTGACGAAAAGTATCTGCTTCTATCCTTCGCCCGCCACTAAGCTCAATGTAACTGCCTGATGGCACTTCCTGAACCTCCGTGAGGTCCTCGATTAAAGCACTGTTCGTGCGCAATGAAGCAATGACCGCCTCAATGATTTCTTGTTTCTCTTCTTGTGTCATGGCTTATACGATTATGTTAAATGTTGCTTCTGTTACCTCACCAGCCTCGACAACCTTGTGACTTACTCTGTACTTGTCATCATTGTCAATGGTCGTTCTGCGCATGATGAGAAGATTTCTGTTCTCAAGTTCAGCATCGAGATTCAACACTCTCTGCAATCCCTGCTTGAAGATATAGGACCGCAGCCCTTCAACCTCTGCGTTCATCTCAGGCACTTCGCTCTCGTTTCGTGCGTAGCGCACGCCGTCAACATAGAAATAGTTGCAGCAAAGCACCCTGTTCAGCAAATCGGCGAACCACACCGGACAGCCGTCGCTGTTACCGAGCGTGAGAGCCTTGATGGTGCTTTCCTGCCCGTAGAGGTCTATCTTGTCGTTATCGCTCGTTACGAACTGCTCATTGCTGACGGCAAACGTCCAGTTGTCATCCTTGAAGCCACCGGGAGCGCGAAAGTCGAAGAACCGCTGCATACCGTCTATCCAGAATACTGCATCGTTGCGCTGTCTGTTGTCGCTGTTCGAGTATTGGAGCAGCACAGTGTCTGCCAGCACGTCTTGGTCTGACGTGATGACAAATGCCTCGCTCGTAACATTGCCTATGGAGACGGTGAACGTTCCCTCGTCCATGTTTTGCAATTCCCTGAAGTAAAGCGTCGTGCTTTCGTTCATTACCCACTCCTTCCATTGGTAGGTGGCATTGTGACCTGTGAGCACATTGCTGACAACCAAAGGCGGTGACGTAGTCTCTCCCGTTGCTATCAGCTCAATGAGTATGCGGTCGGTTTTCGAGAACACATGAACACACCTTGGCCTTATTCCGTGCCTGTCTGCAGAAGGCTTGAAGAATATCGGTGTAAATGGGCTTATTCTATACATTTTTCGATGATATTGTAAGTTATTGTGCCGAGATTAGCAAAGCAGATGTCTATGCCGTCGAGATAGCCCTTGTATGTCTTTCCTGCATACTTGAACTCTATGATGCCTTCCCAGTTCGTCGGGAACTTGTGGTCATCAGTGTCAATGGATATCTTACCAGCCTTGAACAGCTGCTTTGTGATGTCGATGTTGTCTGACATGCCGACTCCGCCTATTTGGGCACTTGAATTGCCGTCTGACGTCGTGAATTTAAGACTGCGTGCAAAGCATCCTATGTATTCCTCATTGTTCTTCACGATGATGCAGGGTGCTATGGCTGCATTGAATACGGTGTTCGTGTAGGCGTAATGCACCTCGATTGACCTGTCTATCTTCCACCTCTTACCAACATTAGGCACATCATCAGGAACCTCAGCAGACGCTATGATTATGAACACATCGTTGTCACTCTCTTCTGACTCCTTATCCCTCTTCTGTTGTTCTGTGGGGTCGTCTGTCCGTTTGTGAAGAAGTTCTTCTATACCATAGCAGTCTGCGCGATATGGACTATGCAGGCTGAGAGTCGTTTCGTTTATGTTGCTGTCACTCTTGTAATAGTTAGTGAAGTTGTACTCGTTGATAGCAGAGTTTCCATTCTCGTAGTCCTGCTTTGTATAACCTACCTCGACATCGCTGAAAACCATACTATCGTCTATCTGGTAAGACAGATTGTTGACATGTCCAAGAGTCTTGATGGTGTCTTCTCCGAACAGAACGCTGCGATGCTTGAACGTAAGCTCTGTAACCGGCTTGTTATTCTCGTTTGAGTCCAGCCAGTACTGCGGGCGGTAGCCGTCAACAAAGAAAAGCATTCCGTTCCTTATAACCCCGAACCTGTCATTTGGGTAGTCAAGGTAGAGGTACACGCCTATCATTTCCCGTGCATGCCAAGTATCGTCATTGTACCAGCTTCCCTGTAAGTTGTGGTTGCTATTGCTGAATTTGACGTAGTACTTGTCTGTCGTTGAGTCATAATAAACGAAGACATTTTCAGAATCATAGTAGAATATTTTGTTCGAGAACAGCCTCGTCACAGACTCGCTGGCTGAGAATTCTGTTGTGGTATCAAGCTTGCTTTCTATGTCATCGCTGACAACTCCTCCAAACGGAAGCATTCTGAAGAAGCCTTCGTTGCTAGGGAACCATGCCTGGCTTGTCAAATATGACATCTTGATATGAGAAAGCGTTGTCCTCTCGCCGTCGTCTATCTTCCTCAGTTCCTCATCCATTAGATAGCCTACATCTTCAAGCGTATAAACATATCCGAAGACAGCTTCCATGAAATCGCAGAAGTCTTGGAACGATGAGTAAATCTTGTTTGTGGAAATGCCACGGAGAGACTCTGCAGCAACGAGCAGCGCCCTCGACAGAGGACTATTGCCGCTCTCAATCTTACACATGACATAGCCGTTGAACGAATGGCCCTCAAACATCGCATCTGTGAGTTTTTGCAGAAGCTTGATAGGCTTTACAACGTTTATGTCAATTGGATCGTCGTCGAAATCACTTTCATCTACAAACGCAGAGTGTGAGTTGCTCCCCCATCGCAGCCCCGGGTTGAAGATGAGGTAAGTGTTCGGGTTAGGAGTGCCGTCTGGGAGTGGAACGCCCATCCAGTTGTTTGTCGACCTGTTAGATAGTATGCTGAGCCCGAATGCCATCTTCTGACCGGCGGACATATTGAAGTCTTCATGGATATTCACATCGACGCTATTGTAGTCAGTCACCTCCTTCCTCCATACTACAGTATCGCCGATTACGAGGATAAAGAATGCCTTCATCGACCTTTGGCTCCACCAAGAAGCATAGTCAAAGCTGAATGTCATATCCATGTCGATATGAACAAGACAGCCTTGCAGACACTCTACAAACCCTGCCCTGTCTGCATCCATAAGCGACTTCATCAAGACGCCGTCATCCTTGCCGCTTGCCGCAACAGACCACGTCGTTTCTTGGCTCGTGCTGCAACAGGTTATCTTTTCGCTTGAGAAGCCAGATGTGTTCACGTCAATCTGCGGAATATAAAGGCTGTAGTAGCCCTTTCTCGTCACTGACACATCAGCAGAAGATACCATATCCAGCGTTTCCTCTCCCTCGGGCGTCACGCCTGTTACCATGAAGCCGAACTGCCTCTTTGTGACGATACCATTGTAAAGCAAATCGTATGTTTCTTTCAGCGACGAGACATTGAACTCGTACTTGCTCTTCTTGTTCGCCTTGATGATGGCCGCTGCGCTGTTGTCAACGCAACCGATGGTCAGGATATTCGCATCGTACTGCAACGTGGCGAAGTCCAAAGGACATTCCCATGCCTTTGTGTACACCCAGTTGTTGTCTGCAATGTACACGGCAAACACGCCCTTCGATTGAAGGTAGTTCTCTGCATAGTGCTCAAGAATGGCATCATACGCCTTGTCAGTGAACTCTATCGAGCTTCCGCACTTGCGGACTACACCGCCAAGGTCAACACGCTTGTAACTGACCTTGATGGCATCGAGGTTGTTTATCATCGCGGACACATCAATGCAGTCTGCGCTTGACGTGTCAACGGTATCTGTTCCGAGTTGAAGATAGTATTTACACAGCATAACCGGTCTTATTTTACGGCAAAGGTAAGTAAAAAAGAGGTGCGTTTTTCAAAACCTCAAAATCTCGATTTCAGGCAAACAAAAACCCGAGGCGCAAATCACTCACGCCACGGGCCAAAACAACCAAGAAAACAAGCAAACCTAACGCTTGAAATATCGCATATAGAAGTCCACTGCTGCATAAACGAGCAGCAAGAAACCAGCTATCATAAGCAAGGACTTCGCCTTATCCAAAATTCCGTTTTTTACTATCGTAGTCTGCTCATGCTCGCTTATGGCATTCGACAATGAGTCTAACCTTGCCTTGTACACCGATGCGCTGTCTATGAGCGACTGATACCTGCTTATACTGTCATACTTTGTCTGCAGACACTCGTTCCTCTCGATGAGGCTGTCTATGACTGCCTGACTCTCCTTCTTTATCTGCTGCATGTGACGCTCAAACTGCTTCCAGCTGTACGTGTTCTTCTCCCTATAGTTATGGTAGGTCACGCTACCATCCTGATTTACCTGCATCCACGTGGTATCCTTGATACTTACACTATCCTTCGAGTGCAGCACTTCATTGATGCTGTCCCTTACATACAGGCTTTTGTAATCCTGCTTGATGCGGTACAGCTCGTTTGAAAGGCTATCAGCCTTCAAGCGATAGTAGCTGCTGCTGTCAGCTCTTTCCATTTTGGAAACAGCCACAAGAGTGTCTGCATCCCTGCTGTAATGGTGACGCTCGACATTACCAAAGTTCTTCACGCTGCGACATGACAGCATACACGCCATCAATGCCAGGACAAACAATACTTTCTTCATAGACTTTACCTTTATGACATCACAAAGGTACGAACTTTAACGGCACGAAAACCAACTTCGTGAAAAGTCAGTTTCCGATGCTCTGCTGTTTATCGGACAACTCCGGCAGTTCGTTTTCAGATTACAGGCACATTCTCAAAAGAACAGCAAACAAAAACTAAGCCTCGCGCGGTGGCAATGCAGCCACTATGTCTCAGTAAACAGTGATGAGGTTCTCGACTCTGAAACACCTCATGTCCTGCTTCTCAATGTCGTAGTAGGCAAATGTCTTGAAGGTCGGCTTCTTCCCTCTGCTTGTACTGCCAGCTGGCAAGTGCTGCAAGGTTCCAAAGGCATAGCGAGTCGTGCCGTCAATCTTCTGGAACACGAACTTTACAACACCCTTGCGCATCCTCTTGGCAAGCCGGTAAAGCTCCCATGCCTTGAGAAGGCAGATGCTCCAGGCATTCTGTGTTCTCTCATACAGGAAGTGTGCATACTTCATAACTCTCACGCGGAATTTCTTCTTTGCTTTCATAATGGTTCGGTTTAACTGATTTGACTTGTGTTTTATGTTCTCCTTTACATCTGTAAAGTTAGCGTTTTTTTACGAGATAGACAAACAGAAACTTCACCATTTTATCACCTTAACTTTTGCTAACGTTTAGCCTTTTCAGGACAAGCCTCCTGCCGTGAAGAATGCGGCTCTTTACGATGTTGACAGTCACTCCCTGCATGTCTGCTATCTCGCTATAGGAATACCCGTAGGCGTACAGCATGGCACTTCTCACACATGCACTCGACTTTGCAAACTCTTCGACTGCCTTCATGCTCTCGCTGACAATGAAGTGTGCGCTCGGATCTTCGCTGACATATCTGTCAGGAATGTGTTCAAATGGAGTGACGACTCCGATATTGCGTAGCTTGTTGCGTGACGTGTTGCGCATGATGACGAGCACCCACAGACGGAAGCTCTTGTCTATGTCGAAGCTGTCGGCATTCTGCAACACTTTCAGTACCGTTTCGCCGACAAGGTCCTCCGCATCCATTCTGTTACGGCAGAACGTGCGTGCAATACCCTTCATCCAGGTAAGGTTGCGGAGCAATAATGTCTCAATCATGCTTCGTAACGCTAAAGAACCTTCCTAGTCGCTTTCGCTCTTCGAGACTGCTAAGATACAAATCTTTCGCCGACTCCCTAAGTCCATTTATGAGCGAGTCTTCTTCTTCTCCGCGCATTGCTCTCAACATGCCGAGAATACTTTCACATTTTGCGTCAACTGACCTTACTGCACGCAGCAAACGACGGCAGCATCTTTGTTTCGTGTTCATAAAAAAAAGAGGTTGTATGCTTAGGATACACACAACCTCTCCAAATGTTGCACAGGGCTTTTCTATTTGCCTGCGACTTGCTTCGAGCTGGCAGTCTGAGCGCGTTGCTGCCTTATGGCCATATTGACGAGATTTGCATAGACACTCGCCGATATTCTCTCCAGCGTGATAGCGAACTTGAAGTGCGCCATGAGTCGGGCGGTCTGCCGGTCGAATGAACTCCTTATCTCATCCTCAGTCGGCTCTTTATCAGCATCACTCTTGCTTCGCTCATACTCCATTCTGTCATGCTGGAACTTCTCTTGCTTGAGCATCTGTTCCAATCTTGCAGCAAGCTTCTCGTCTTCGAGTTCTGCTACGTCGCTGCTACGTATGGATTTGAGGATATCCCTAACCTCATCGTAGGCCTTGTAGATATTGACGAGGTTGAGTAGAGTGGAAAAGAGGACAATCTTACACCTGTTGCGCGAGAACTTCTCCTGCTCGTAGAGTCGTGTTTTCGCTGACGCAGGGTCGGACATGTCATTGTACTGAGCGATTATGTTTTCAGCTATCGCCCTCGCTTCTTCCGGCTTGGCACCAATTGAAGAATAGTCACCGCATGCGATGTCTATGAACTGGGCCATCGTGAATTGGTTCAATCTCTTTTTCATAACCTTGTGTTTTTATAGTTGGCGTATGCTGCATCGTAGGCAAGCCTCTTCTGCATAATGATAGACTTCTTCAACAGCTGATTGGTTTGAGCGACGCTGCGTTCAAGTTTCTTGCTGTCATGGCTAACGATGACGATTGGGCTGGAGTCCTTGTCAGTGCCAGGTACCACGTTCATAAAGACTGGCTCAGGTATCTTGTCGGCATCAGGATAGACGATGGCACCCTTCGGCATATCGACGAGTGTCGGTTTGTCTGGAGTAATCCACATCTTGTTGTCGTAAACGACAGCCTCCTTCTTGCCTGCATCACCGACAACTGCAAGCCCGCCAGGGTGTCCTTCCTTGTCTTTCGTGCCTTTCGCATACGAGGCAATCGGAGTGGCTATGATTGTCGCCACCTCTATTGCGCCCATAGCGCCTACGAGAGCTGCAAGAACGAAGTTCGGCAAAGCCTCTGTGATGGCAAGTGCAGTGGCTATGCCAGCCTGAGCGATAGAAGTTACCTTCTCCCAAACTGCCTGCTTGTACCGAAGTTCCTGCTTCTTCTTCTCCAGTTCTTCTTGCTTGTCAGCTGTACGCTGGTCTGCGGCACGCTTGCGAGCCTCAGCCTCTTCCTTGCTGATGGCACCGGTCTCTTCGAGTTGCTCGATGCGCTCAATGTCGCGGTCGTGCGCTTCATCTGCGGCATCCTGCTGGTCCTCGATGTCCTTTATCTGTCCGTCATAGATGGTAGAAACGAGCTTGTTTACCTTGCCAACCATGTCGGACACGGCTTTGAGGTAGTTCTTGACGTTCTTCTCTCTCTGCTTGGCAGCCTTCTCGTCCTCCTTCTCCTGTTTCTTTGTGCTTGCCAGTTCAGCATCGGCAGCTCGCTTTGCTGAGTCTGCTTTCAGCTTGGCAAGCTCTTTGGTAATCTTGGCACGCTGCTCTGCAGTCAGTTCCTCTGCTTCCAGTACCTTTTCAAGCATCTCTATCTGCTTGTTGGCCGTCTCTTCTGCGTACTTCTGCTGGAGTTCTGCGAGCTGCTTCTGATACTCTTCCTCAGTGATAATCTTCTCTGCTCTCTGCTTGGCAAGGGCAGTAAGGTCACGGGTGAGGTTGAGGCTTCTCATCTCCTGCTCTTCTGCATATATCTTCTGCATGCTGGTGATGTAGGCTTCCATGTAGTCCTTCTGCGCTTTAATCCTTGCCTTGCCTTCCTTCTTGACCATGATGTCAACCTGATTGGCTCTTGTCTCTTCAAGCTGCTTGATGGACTCGTTATACTCCTCCTGCGTAATTTTCTGCAGTTTGAGCGACTTGTCAAGTTCTTCTCTCTGCTTGGTGTATGACTTGTTGATTTCAATCTCACGAAGCATCTGCTCTGCCTCGATGTACTTGAGCGTGAGGTCGTACTCCTCCTTGCTGCCCTTCTCTGTCATCTTGAGACGCTCTGCAATGATTTCCTGAGTATTCTCAAGGATAACCTCCTTGATTTCTTCATAGGTCTTGGCAGTCTCTTCCTTCTCGGACTTCGTGGCTTTGGTGGTAGTAGTCTTTGGCGTTGTAACTTTACCACCCACATCTTTGAGCAAGCTTTCTACATTGATTGACTTTTGAATTTCCTTCATTGCCTTCTCATACTCTTCTGCTTGCCGCTTTGCATCTTGGAGTTCTTTTTGAAGTTGTGCCTTTCTCATATTGGCAGCTTCCTCATCTCTCTTTTTGTGAACATTGTTGACCTTGTTAAGCTTGTCCTCCTCAATATCTACTACTCTCCTGCCATGTTCGGCCCTTTCCTTTTCTTCGTCTTCAAGTATCTTTGAAACGTCATTGCCAAGTTCCATTTTGCGTATCTGCTTCCTGGCTTCCTGCATTTTTTCAATACTTTTAACGTACTCAGCAGCATATTTCTTGATAAGGTCTTGTTTTGCCTCCGCGATAGCTTTATCAATGATAGCATTCGTAAGTTTATCGTATGCCTCCTCAGCCTGTCCAGCCATAATAATTTCATCTTTGATATTTCCAAAGTATTGCGGATAGAGTTCCTGAAGCTTATCGACGGCTAGTTTTCTTTCGTTAAGAGCTCTCGCTGTATCTATTGCAACATTATAAAGTGTTTGGAGCTCCGCAATCTCTTTTGAGCACGAGTCAATACCACTCTCCCTTGCTTCTTTTAGTTTTTTCTCAACGTCCATCATTTCCTCATACTCCTTCTTGCTCTTCTCCATTTCCTCGCGGGCTTTCTTCTGTTCCTCAGTCTCGCTCTTTGTGGCTTTGGTAAAACCATATATAGCAGCAACAAGCAAGCCTATTCCAGTTGCCAGCAGGACGTATGGATTGGCTCTCGCTACGACATTGAATGCTCGCTGCGCAGCAGTTGCAGCAGCCGTTGCGATTACACCCTTACCCTCTGCTGCTGTCCTTATCTTGATAGCTGCAGCGTGTGCTTCTTCACGAACTCTTGCTACACCTGCCATGAGGTTGCTTTCCTTCTGCAACGCTGCCTGCGCCTTCGTAAGGGCATTGCTGGCTGCAAGGCTCGCCTGCAAGGTGGTCTGTATCTTCACCAAGTCTTTCTCACCGATACCGAGTGCATGGGAAGCAGCAGTCAGGCCACCGACACCGCTGATGAGCATGTTGATGCCCTCAGTAATGGCACTAAAGTTCTTTGTGTCATTCGCTCCTGACAGTATCTCCCTGTTCACGTCGGCAACAGCATCCTTCAACTCGGAAGCCCTTGCCTTCAATGTGTTCATCTTAGTCTCCAACTCCTGACCAGCGGCGGACTTCTGTTCCTCTTCGCTCATGCTCCTATACTGGAGGGTGAGCAATGCAATCTCCTGCACAAGTTCACGAAGTTCTCCCTTGACAGTCTGATTGGCTATGGCATAGTTGCCGGTGTTGCGCTGGAACTCGCCCATGTCGGCTGCAAGGTCTTTCAGGTGGGCGTCAAGGTTCCCTATCTCCTCGCCTAACGTCTTGCCTATCTCGTTGTTCTTCTCTTCCTCTGTCAGTCCCTTATAGGCCCGCTTCAACATCTCCAGCTGCAGGGAGAGCTTCTGATAGCTTCCTTCGCTCGCCTGCATCTGCTTCTCCTGATTGTTGAGCACGAGGTTCAAATCCTTGATGGCTGCCTGGTACTCCCTCTGCTTTGCGATGAGGTTGGTACGGACAGCCATTGCACGCTCTGCACTTACAGCACCGCTCTTCTCTTGGTCGTCGAGGTCTTTCTGCGTATTCTTCACTTCCTTGAGCTTCTCCTGCAGGTCTGCAAGACGCTGTATGTTCTGCGCTCGAGTACCGAGAAGACTCTCGGCTAAGCCTACTGCACTCTTGTCCTGCTCGAAGGCTTCACGCTTCGCCTTGTTCTCTTTCTCTATCTCGGCAAGCTCACGGCTGATAACATTCGTCGTCTGGCCGATTATCTCTCGCTGCTTGGTAATGGTGCCATTGAGCTGCTCAGTCGCCTGCTGTGCCTTTTGAGCGTTCTCTGTTATTATCTTGTTGAACTTGTCAAGGTCTCCCTGGATGCTCACTTTCATGTTGAGGCCGTTGGCGAGTGCCTGTGCCGCTGAAACATACTGCTCCTTCAATGCCTTTATGTCGGCTGATAGCTTCTCAAGGTCGGAAAATACTTTCTCGTCGACAAGGTCGGTAATTCTTATGTCTGCCATAACTATAGGTAGTGTCTGTATTCTACAATCTCTCCTTCAAACTCTTCTCCGACAGGGGCAAAGGAGAATGTGCCGTCTGCCTTCTTATACACTGCCACTATGGTCTGCTCCATCTTGGCACACTTTCGGGCGAGCTCACTGACATGTGCCTGCTCGCTCATTATACGCTTTCGTTCACAACTGCAACTCATCTGTAACCGCATTTAATCAGAAAATCATTAAGCCACGGCCTCAACGCATAGATGTTGAAGTATTCCTTGGCATCGTCTGTAAGTCTGAAGATTGCCTCGCCATACTTCTGCTCTATGAGTGGACCGTCACGGAAACCGCTTGTATAGACCCTTATCACATCACCGGCTCTTGCCGCCTTGATTGACTCATGGAAGAGGCCTGTAATGAAAAGGTTCGGCACTTCGACTGGACGCGGAGGCAGTTCGAGCATTGGACTCTTTATCGGAGGCGTTATCTTCTCCTTCCATTTCTTGTAGGCATAGTTGGCTCCATGCCACGGTCCCTTCTCGTTGAAGTAAGGGTCGTTGTCGTATGTAGGGCTCAGATAGTCGCCATTGCCGTCAATACCGCTGTACAGTTGCTCGGTAACGGACTGCGTGATGATGTCACGCTTCTCATCGAGACACGTCAGGATGCTGTCGGCTATTCCTGCATTGATGTCGTCGAACACCTTCTCTATTCTGTCGAAATCCATAGCGCTTTGAAATAATAAGGGGCCGGGCTTCCGATTGCCCAGCCCCTTCGTTAGACTACTGCTACTCCTGCTCGCCTTTCGGCTTCTTAGGAGTCTTTTCGTTCGGCTTTACGATTGTGTCGTATACGTCAGAGAGCATCTTCTCACGCTCCTTCTCGTCACGGTCCAACCAGAACACCTTCTTGTGAGCCTCGACGAAGGCTTCCTTCGTCATCTGCTTTACAGCGGGCTCTACGAATGATACACCTTCGAATTGCATGACTTACGTAGCTAAAGGAATTGTCTTGTTGTACTCTATGCCTCTAATACCACCAGCCAACAGTGCACTCGGTTTCTTCAAGGAAGGAGTTCTTCCTGAGACTGCTGTAATTGTAATCAGGCCTTCTGCATACGTTGCTGCAGTCACTCCGTCGAACAACAGTGCTATACCATCTACAGCACCAAACTCTTCGGTACGGTCATAACCGCCTATTGTCTCGACTACCTTGTACTTTCCTGTTTCAATCTCAACGAGGTCAACAGGAACAAGTCCGTTGAGAACGTCAACAGGATTGAAGCCGAGCTCGACATAGTCGAATTTCTCGACTGCCTCACGAGCATTCTCGAGGCAGCAAGAGATTGTCATTGTTGCCTGTGCACTCGAAGTCGGGTGAGGAGTGACGGTCGGATAGATAGTCAGCATGGGGAAGCCATAGAGCACTCCACCATCTACATCACCTTCTTTCCTGATGCCGTAAACGACACCATTTTCGTCAACATAGTAAACGTCGAAACGCTTGTTCATGTTCTTAGTGAGGCTTGCGGCGATTTGCTCGCTCACCTTGGAGAGCGTGAATGTGTCAGTTCTCGGACTGAGTCCTGTCACACCGTTACCGTCATAGCCGAGAGCACTTACCTGAGGCTCGCCGCCACTCTTGGCATATTCAACGATGCCATTGATTGGATAGATGCGAGCTGGCGCGTTTGCATGAATCTTAGTTTCGAAGTGGCCAATCGAAGAGATACTGTCAAAGTTGACAACCTGACCATGCTGCACAATGATGAGAGCACGAATCTTGGCGAAGTCAAGCTGACAGCCACTGCGACCTGTTGCGAGCGTGTTTTCCACGCATGAACGAATTTTTCTCATTGTCTTCTACAAGTTTGAAGTTTTATTTTTAATACTAAGTCTCTGATGTTTATGGCGTCTATAGGCTCACTGACAGCTTCTCCTGAAGCCGTGTAAGCACCATACTTGCCATAGCTGTAGTTCTCTGAATAGACATGCGGGAAGCCATAGTCATAATTCTGCACAATCTGCTTGTTCTGCTTCAGCGCATCGAAGAATGCGTCATATATCGGGCGCAGTATATTCTCGAAGGAATACTCCTTTCGCTCGACATTGTTCCATTCCGTGCGGCTGCTGCATGCAATGAGCAAAGAAACGCTTGCCTCAGACGCCACTTCTACTAAACCCCTTTTCTCCTTTACAGGAGTGAACAAGGCTATCAGAGGAAGTTTCTCCACATTAGTCACCTTGCTGTATTCGTCAAGCTGGTCCTTTATGTACTGGGCGTCACCGAACATGTAAGTAATATCAGGCGTTACCTCATATGACTCGCCTGTATAGCTCGATGTCATGAGCACTTTCACATTGCCGGACAATGACTCGACGACGTCAGAAAGTATGTCTAAGATGCACGGCTGCATGGCTCTACAGATTGAAGTTGTTTATGTACGTTAGCAAATACTTATCAATGTTAACACCTTCCACGCCGAGGCCTGTCACACCGAGTTCACTCGCAAAGTAACGCATCTCGTCAACCATGTGGTTCCAGGTATGCACGCCCTTATCAAGAGGACTGACATAGTCATTCGCACACTTCAAACGAACAAGCCCAGTTATGGTAGCCTGTACGTTCATGTCACGAAGCATACGGAAGAACACATAGTCTGCAAACGGCTCTTTCAGCAGGGCAATGAGTCTTTCCATCCTTTCGTCAGGTTCCGCATGCTCTACGCGAGAGTAGGCGTCTATGTCATAGCAAAGTGGTTTGCCAACCGCGCGAAGCAGGAATTCAGACTGTAATGTTTCTATGTAGCCGTTAATTCGGCCGGCAACTGCTATGTGATTCGCTGTCTTTGGCGTTTCCACGGCATTCTCAATCTGACGAGAGCCGCGTGTGAAAGATGTTACATCGATAATCATGTCTTACTTCTTTGAACTGTTATTACCTTTGGTGTCGAGAACCTCTTCAACGTCCTTTGTGTCATCGATGAGTACTTCGGTCGTATCGAAGCCCTCGACATCTTTGGTATCTACTAACTCGACGTTCTTAACGTCAAGCATTTCGGGAGTCTTACTCGCCACCCTCACCAGGCGTCTCTGTGTTGTCGCCACCGTTGCCGTCTCCACCTTCGCCACCGCTGCCTTGTCCGGCAAGCTGTGCGGTGAGTGCTTCAACCTGTGCAGCCAAAGCTTCGACTTGTCCCTGCAGGGTTTCGAACTGCTCAACGGTCACGTTCTCGACTTGATCGTCAGCAGGAGTGATAGTCACCTTACCCTTGCGAACACGAACACGGTTCTCTTGCTTGATGTGGTCAACAGTGCGGTCGTCTCCCTTGACAAGAACTTTCTTAGTCATGGCTCTACACGTTTAGGACTTGGTGATAGCGGTGATGAGGCTTGCGATGTTGCCGTAAGCGAAAGCCCAAGGCATGTAGATCGGGAAGATTACCTCTTCCTGTGCGATGAGCACGACTTGGTTCTTCAGCTTCGTGGTAACGTCGTCAGCCCATTCGAGACTCAGAGAGGTGTAATCCACGAGGTTTGCACCGTTCACGAAGTCACCGAGCAGGTAGTCACCAGCAGGAATGTTGGTGCTCTCGATGATGGGCTTGCCTGCGACGTAGTTCACACCGTTGCGGTTCTCGATGAGACCGAGATTGCGACCGAGAGAGTCCTTCTCACTGGCAATGCTGTTGACAGTGATTGGGTTGAGCACGATGCAGTTAGCAGCGAACTGAGCATAGCTCATCACTGCGAACGCAGTCTTGATGGCGTCACCGCTGTTGGGCAGGTCAACACTCTTGAAGGCACCATGCTTAACGGTGTAAGTCATGGAAGCCTTGCCAGTCTCGGTGCCGGTGTAAGCAGCGCCAGAGATGAGCAGCTTCTTGTCGGTCAGCTTCTTCACGGGGAAGGTGCTGTTGAGGCTGGTGTTAACGACAGCGTTGGCGAAGGTAATCGTCATGCCGTCGATAATCTTGTCGTCGGGGTTCTTCAGCTCGACAACGCAGTCTGCACCGCTGTTGTAGCTGCTTACGCTCTCGATGCAACCAGCAGCACCGGTAGAGATAGAAGTACCGATGAAGCCTTCTATAGAGCCAACGCCAGTCGTGCCGACGATACCCTGCAGGTTTTCTCCGTTGCCGTCACCGAAGAGGATTTGGAAGTCCTCTGCCATGAGAACAGCTTCGGGAAGCATGTTCAAGATGAACGAGCGGAGGTAAACGCGGCTCTTGAGCATGCGCTTCGAAATCTTGATGTGGGTACCGACACGCTTGGTAGCAGCGGTAACCTCCTTCACCTTGAACGAAGACTCAGGCAGAGTGCCGTTCTCGCTGACGAATGCAGCGTTGCGGTCGAAGTCGTACACCTGTGCGAACGCCAGCTGAGGATACTCAGGGTCGCCCTGGAGCACAGCAACCACGTTACGCATGTGGAGCTTCTTGTTGTTGACTGCGGAAACGACCTTGTCGGTCTGCTGAGTGATGAGGTTGTCACCAGAGTAGTTAGAAGCCATGCTGACTTCCTTGAGAGAGAAGCCGTCGAAGGCTCCGGACCTTGTGGAGATACCACCTACGAAGTCCTTGAACTTCGGGCTGTCGAGCATCTTCTGCACCTTCTCGTCGAACTTGTTGATGACATCCATAGAGAGGCCCTTCTCCTGAAGCTTCTTGACGGTCTCGCCAAGCTGCTTAACCTGAGAGCAGAGGTCTTCGTTGTCCTTGATAACCTGATTGAACTTCTCGGCATCGTAGGACTTGAGCTGGTCGTTGATGGTCGTGAACTTCTGCTCAACCTCTTCTGAGGTGAGTTCACCTTCACGGCTCTTGTTGATGACGTCACACATCATCTGAGCGATGTTGTTCATGAAGGACTTCTGCTCTTCGGGCAGATTGTCCATCTTCAGTGCCAAATCGGCAACTGTCACAAATTGCTTTTTCATGTCTTTGGAAATTGATTTAGTTAAAAACTTCATTCAG
>JAEEGL017152987.1_pt1 | contig 24097 bp, 15 predicted proteins | sample 9134231 | NCBI WGS metagenome assembly JAEEGL01 (sample SAMN16246548, study PRJNA631951) | gut metagenome | biome: gut microbiome; feature: rumen; material: fiber-attached | host: Bos | place: Iran: Karaj | collected 2018-10
ACGTCGGAAATCGGCTGCACGCCGTCTTCGATTGCCTCGAAGAAATTGCGCATATGATCGCCGGGAGTTCTTCCTTTGAGAATATCGTGCTGAATCTCGTTGAGCTCTTCAATGTCTTTATCAGTAAGCGTTTCGACGGGCTTGCCGGTGATACGGCCTCGGTTGACGCGAATTCTTCCAAGTTCGCCGGTGAAAAGAACGGCGTTTTCGCCCGACTTAAGTTGCAACGTGGCGCCGTCCTTGTACTTGAAGAGGAAGTCGAACTCTTCGGCGACGTCGTACCAACCGGGAATATTCGGGAATTTTGCGGTTCCGGAAACCTCGACGGGAGCGTCGTTATATCGTTCCAGCGCCCAGACGGCAAAGTCGATGTTGTGCGCGCCCCAGTCGGTGATCGGACCGGCGGAATACGCCAGCCAGTATCGGAAGTTGTAGAAACACCGTTCCAGGAAATATTCTTCATAAGGGGTCGGACCCAACCATTTGTCCCAATTAAGCCCTTCCGGAATTGGTTGCGGCTTGAACGGTTCTCTTTTATCAAGAACGCCGACCTTTCCGATCGTCTCGTTAATAGGCAGTGAGCAGACGACGTTGATTTTCTTTCCGAGTCTTCCGCTTTTGATAATGGCGGCGGCGAGGCGGAACGTGTCGTTTTCGTCGCGTTGTTGAGAACCGACCTGCACAATCGCGCCCGTTTCCTTTTGGACTTTTGCAATCAGTTTGGTTTCTTCCATCGTCAAGGTGAGCGGTTTCTCGACGTAAACCGATTTTCCGGCGCGCATCGCCTCGACGGCGATTTTGGTGTGCCAATGGTCGGGCGTTCCGATCGTAACGACGTCGATTGTCGGATCTTCGACGATCCTTTCATAATCCTGATACGCCTTGCACTGATTGGGGAAGTAAGCGGCAAATCTTTCGGAGAAGGGAAGATAGACGTCGGCGCAGGCGACGACGGCTCCAAATTCGCCCGCTTTTCGACCGACGACGGTTCCTCGTCCGTCGAAATCCTCGTCGCTGTCCCAGACCCCGGCGCGATATTTGCTCACGCCGATGGCTCCGACTTGAAGTTTCTCAACCGCGCTCTTTTTCTTAACGGGCTGTTCGCTCGAATATAAATAGGGCGTAAAAATTGGGGCGACGCACGTCGCGGCGGAAGCGAGACCGGCGTTGCGCAGGAACTGACGTCTGGTTTGTTTTGTCATGTCAATCTCCAGGAATGAGTTTTGATAAATGAATAAAAAGCGAGAGAACGGCGTTATTACTTATTACTTGTTTTTCAGCGCGTAGGCGCCGGGGCATTCTTTCTCCAAATTGGGCGTCATATCCAGATCGATTTGACCGACGACGAACTTCATCATGTCCTGAACGAAATTCTGAACAAATTCGGTATCCCACTGTTCGTTTCCATGACCGGGCGCGATATAGGCGACGCGTCCTTTACCTTCCATGCGAACCCAGCTCGACGGAAACGCCGGGCGATCGTAACATCCGTTGCGACCGTCCGTTCGCATGCCTTTAGTCTCCTGAACGGCGATCACGTGCATATCGGGATTGAAATTCTTCATGCAATACCATTCGTCGAAGATTTTCGCTTCCGATTTTCCAAACGCTTTCAACGCAGGAACTTGAATTGGTTCGGTAAAACGCTGCGTCGCTTCCTGCATGTCGCCGTGGGTAATGAAATCGCCGCCGACCATTTTGATATATTCGGTGCGTTCTTCTTCCGGCTGATTCTCAAAGAGTTCGCCCTGACATTGCCAGGTGTCGGTCGCGCAGTGGATACCGAGAAAACCGGTTCCCGATCGAATCACTTTGAAGAGATTTTTCATTCCCTCTTTGGAAACGGGCGTTCTGTTGTCGACTTTAACGTCCAGGTCGCCGCAGGTGAAGAAAACGAACGCCGCGTATTGACTCAAATCGCCGTCGAAAACCGATCCGTCTTTTGTGCAGTCGACGTCGTAACCGATCGCTTCGCCAAGTTTTTTGACGATTTTTGCCGCTTTGCTCGTTCCGTCCTCTTCGTCGACGGTAGGCGGATGCTCCCATTCGGTAGAAAGATCAAAATAAAGAATTTTTCGACCTGGTTTGTCTTCTGCGAATCCCAGATTTTCAACGTTAAAACTCGTCGTTTCCAAGCCGACGGCGCCAAGCGTCAACGAAATTGTTCGGATAAAATCTCTTCGATTCATGATATTCTCCGCGATTAATTGAGGGGCGTCAGGTTAATAAAAAGCGGTCGAACGCTTTACTCGACTCCCGTCATTATAAGAAATCTTTGTGAAAAAGCAAATTTTTTCTTCTTTGTAGAATTATATAAAGCGCTTGAACGGCTTTTAAAAAGAAGACGGCGGACGCCGCAGGACGTCCGCCGAAAGAATGAAAGGTAAAAGCTACCCGACGAAATTATTCTTCAATAGCGATTTTGAAGAGCGTAACGCTTAGCGGAGCGAGGGTCGTTCCGTCGGCGACATTGTCGATCGACGATTTGACGATATCGATCTTTTGTTCCGAATCGGGATCGTTGAACGCCATAGGGTCGTCGTTGGCGATTTCAAAGCGTTCGCCGGAATTCGCGAGTTTAAGATCGACGTCAAAAGAGAATTTGACGGCTTCGCGCGTCGGATTGACGACGCCGACGGTGAGGTATTTTCCGTCGGCGGTCGTCGCGGCGGCGACGCTGTATGGACGTTTCGCCTCGACCTTAAGCGGGATTTCTCCGTACTCGTTGCGGTAGAGTTTCAGAACAAGACCCGTCGTTTCAAATTGCGCGTTGGTCGCGGACGTTTTAATACAGCCGATAACGTTGACCGTCTGAGCGTAGTTGGCCATCGCGAAAATATCGCTGTTGCGATAGTATTCGTGCAGACCTGCGGCGATTCCAAGACCGTCTTTGACAAAATATCTCGTTCCAAGTTCGCCGAAGACATGCGGACCATACCAATAGTTCCATTCGTCCATAGCAATACGAATGTCTTTACCCTGGAGTTCGGGGAATTCTTCGCGGTACTTGCGATGCGCGGCGGCAATACGACGGATATTGTTGGGGACTTGATCGACGTGTTCGACGATATTGTCGCGCGTCTGGACGTAGAAGTGCTCGCTGATCCAGTCCATATGGTCGGCGCATTGGCGCATGATGAGTTCGTCCCATTTGCCTACGGCGCCCACGGAAATAAGGGTCAGGTTTGGATCGAATTCGCGGAACGCGTCGACGAAAGCGTTGTTTTTAAGCGCGTATTTGTCGGTCGACATGTGTCCGATTTGCCAGTCGCCGTACATTTCGTTTCCAATGCACCAGTGTTTGACGCCGTAAGGTTCCGCATGACCGTTGGCGGCGCGGATTTTTCCGTAGGTCGTGTCGGCGGCGCCGTTGGCGTATTCAAGTTCTTCAACCGCGGATTTTACTTCGCCGGAACCTGTGTTAACCGCTACGTCAGGATTCGTTCCGAGGTATTGGCAGAAGAACATAAATTCGTCGAAACCGAAATCGTTGTGTTCAATGCCCTGCCAGGCGGGGTTCTTTCGAGGAGGACGACGATCGCGCGGTCCAATACCGTCTTTCCAGTTGTAACCGCTCACAAAGTTGCCGCCCGGCCAACGATAGATCGGCGCGTTGAGTTCTTTGAGAAGCGCGAGCGTGTCGGCGCGCATGCCGTTGATATTATCGGCGGGCATGAGAGACGCGGTTCCGAGACGCGCGACGCCTTTTCCCTGGAACAGAACGGCGAACGAACCTTTTTCCGTCGGATCGATCAGACCGTCGGCGACGAATTCAAACGCGTATTTGCAATAACCGTCGTCCGCTTTTTCAACCGCTTCTCCAAGCGGGATTTCAATGAAACGCTTGCCGTTGTCGAAGAGGAAACGGACGGAAATTTTTTGTCCTTCGGACGTTTTCGCCCAGACGTAACCGACGTATTGTTTGCCGTTTACAAATGAAATACCGTCTTGTTCGACGCCGAACGCCCAGTCGTTTTGGCTCGTCCATTTCGGAGAGGCTTTTCCGACAAAAGCGCCTTCCTGGGCGTGTTCAAATTGCGCGTTTCCAAGGAGTTCCCAGGGATAAACGGCGGGAGCGTCGTGGAATTTTCGATCTTGAAGCATTTCCGACCAGATTCCGCCGTAAATGCAACGTCCAAGATGTTCAATGAATTGCCCGTAAATGAACGGGGAGATCGGTTCGCCCTTTTGACTTGCGTCAATTTTGGCGACGAGATCGTCTTGAGCGAACGTCGGCGCCGCAAAGAGACCGACAAGCGCTGAAACGGCCAGCGCGAAAGTTAATAAGTAATTTGTTTTTTTCATAAAACGAGTTCCTGTACTGAGGGGACTGCTGTTTAGAAATCGGTTGCGTTTTCGCGTCCGTTCAAAGGTCGCGGACGCGAAAACACGTTCCGACGGTTATACTAAAGGCTTTCCGCCGATTTATTTTCCAAATAGTTCTTCGCGCGATTCTTCGTAGATTGTTCTCGCGCCGAAGATACCGCCCGCCATTGCGCCCGGTTTGCCCTGGAATCGAACGCGAACGACCGATTTTTTGTCCGGATTGGGAATAGCGTAACATTCCTCAAAGAATTTGCCGGGACGATCGCGATTGAGGCGCCGTTCGGCGATTTTTCGCCCGTCGACAAGAATATCGAAAACGCGAGCGCCGGTTTCGTCGCCCCAGTAGGTAATTACGAGGACGCAGGGCTTTTCCGGATCGACTTTCATGTCAAATTCGAAGAACCCTCCGTCGCGCGCGTCTCTCCATTTTCTACCCATATGTTCGCCGTTGGCTGATTTTTCGCCTTTGAAATTAGCGTCGCGTTCAGGTTGCATTTCGCCCGGCTGGAAGAATTGCAACGTCGCTTCGGCAAGTTTGACGCGACGTTCGCGCGCGGCTTCATATTCCTTTTGTTTTTCTTTCCACGAGTCGTCGGTAAAGAAATCGAAGTAAACTAAATACCGTTCTTTCGCCGTATAGAAGGGAACAAGCGAAACGTCGTTCGGGACTGTTTTTGTCAGCGTCGCTTTTTCAGGCGTTTCAAAGAACGAACGTTTTTTGTCGTTCGCGGCGTCGTCGACCAGATCGCTCGGGTCGCGCGAGTCGGAAACGACGACCGGAAGAACAATCGCGTTAGACGCCGTTTCGTTGGCGTCGACGTCAAATTGAGTCGCAAGAGGTTTGTCGATTGGACCGACGTCCCCCGCGTAAAGAACAGGTCCTCGGAAAAACGCGGCGACGTTGGGATTGTCAGGCGTCGGTTCGATTTTCCAATCGGCGAGGAAGGGAAGTTGTTTGGCGGTTTGACCTTTGGACCATTGAGCGCCAAGATCGTAGTATCCGCCGTCGACGCTCGCGTTTTCGCCGTCGACGCGGCAGTTGTTCGGAACGCGAACTTTAACGTCGAGCGCGACGTCGTCTTTTGCGTCGACGATTAAAGAACCGTCCGCGTTAAGCGTTACGACGACGCCTTTTTCAGCCCAGTCGAGCGTCGAAGGAATGAGAAGGTTGACGTATAAAACGTCGGTTCCGTCTTCCGCCGACTTATGATAATAGATTTCGCCGTTGTATTGCGTATGGTTTTCCATGCCCGTGCCGTGACAGCAGGTCCAATGCGTTTCGCGCGTCGAATATGTTCGAAATCCGCCCGGCGTGAGCGGGACGTAATAGGTATAGAGGCGATTGAGATCGTCGGTTTTGTCTATTGAAGACAGGATATGATTGTAGAGCGCGCGTTCAAAATAATTGACATATTCGACGTCGCCCGACTGCAAATAGAGTTTTTGCGTCAGTTTGAGCATGTTGTACGTGTTGCACGTCTCGCATGACGAATTGCTGAAACGCGTACTTAAGACGCCGGGCGCTCCGAAATGTTCGCCGTTGGAGTTGCCGCCGATCGCGTAGGTGTGGAATCCGGTTACGCGTTTCCAGAAGAAATCGGCTGTTGGGAAGGCGTTAAGTTCTCCGTTGCCCGCGAGTTCAAAGCGACGCGCCAAACCGACCATTTTGGGAATTTGCGTGTTGGCGTGTCGATTTTGAAGTTCGTCGCGTCCTTCGCTAAGCGGTTTAATGACGGCAAGATCGTAAAAACGGTCGCCCGCTTTGAGATATTTTTCATCTCCGGTAGCGGCGTAAAGAGAGTAGAACGCGTCGTTTGTTCCGCCGTATTCGCACAGGAGCATTTTTTGCATCTGCTCGAACGTGAGATTTTTCGTAACGTCGATCGCCCAGTCGCCAAGCCTTTTAGCGACGTCGAGGGCCTGTTGGCAGTCGCAGTAATGATAAGCGTCAAGGAGACCGGCGCTGATTTTATGGAGCGTGTACCACGGAACCCACAGACCGTTCAGATCGAATCCCTGGGTCCTGATATCGCCTCGAGCGACTTCCTCAAAGACCTTGAAATAGTTGGGATCGCCCGCAAGGATTCCGGAACCCGCCGCGTCCTGGCACTGCGCAAGTTCGGACGCGATATATTCCGCGCGTTCTTTGAATCGCTCGTCGCCTGTTGAGGCGTAAGATTTCGACACGGCGGAAAGATAATGCCCCAGAGAGTGTCCGGCGATCGTTTGCGCTTCCCAACCTTCGTAGTTTTTAGCGCGCGGATCCAGACCGACGTTTTCACGCAATCGCGCGATTAAACGGTCGGGTTCTACGCTTAACAGATACTCGGAGTTTTTGTCCTGAGCGTCTTTAAACGGACTGGGCAGTAGTTTCACTTGCGAAAGTTCAAACGGTTCGACGCTTCGTTTTGCCGAAACGACGTCGTCGGTCGCCAAAACGGGGAGAACGAACAAAGCGACGAGCCCCAACCAGAACGCCGAGGTTAATCGGCGCGAAAGAAACGTAAGCATTTTTTCTCCTTGCGTTATTGAGCGTCGATGGACGCGGAAATTCTATAATAATCGAAGTCTGCCGACCCGCCGGATTGGCTTGTCGCATAGTTGAAGAGTCCGAAACGATACCCCATAAAATGAGGAAGCGTGTAAACCATGCGGAGGGACGGACCAATACGTTTCCACTGTTCGCCGTTAAGACTCCAATAGAAATACGCTTCGTCTTTTCGGTTCGTGAAATCGCAGTCTACTTTTAAGAATAGGGTCGAGACGCCGTCGGCGAGGGGAATCGCTTCGTTTTCTTTGATTCCGTCTTCTTCAATTCTTCCTTTGGGTTCTGATTCCGCCTGAACGACGTAAAATTTCCCGTCGCGTTTCGTAACGCCGACGAATCCGTATTTTCGCTGAAACGCGGTCAATCCGGCGTAGTCGCCGTCGTTGAGTTTACTGAAATCGAGGGCGGTCGTCGCCGACGAAGTCGGACCGAACGTTCGTTGCGTGATCGTGTTGCGCGCCTGTTGAAGCGTCGCGTCGACGCGTCCCGACGTTAATCGCAACCAACCGGGGCGTTCCGTTAACGACCAATAACGGCAGTCGGGCGCGTGATTCCATTGCCAGGCAAGGGGAAACGCCTCTCGAAGGTAGGCGTTCTCGTCTTTGGGCGTCGCGTTCAATTTGGCGACGAGATCGTCGTTACGATCGAATTCGTCCGATTCGACGATATTGCCAAACGGAGCGCCTTCCCGGACGATTGGCAACGTCGCGGGCGCTTTTCCGTCTTCGCCAAGAATCGGCCAGTCGTCTTCCCATTTGACGGGAATCAGGTACGGAATGCGTCCGACGGCTCCGCTATCCTGAAACAGGTAAGCGACCCAGTCGCCGTCCGCTTTTTCGACGAGAGTTCCCTGCGCGATTCCTCGATCTTTGAAAATGACGCGTCCCTCGTAGGGCCCCGTTATTTTGTCGGCGCGGAAGATGATTTCCGTGCGCATGTCGCCTCGAGGCCAGGTGATGTTGCAGACGTAGTATTTGCCGTTCCTCTTGAACATTTGCGAACCTTCGGCGGAAAGCCCGACTCTTCCTCCGGCGACCGCTCCCGCGTTTCGAATAACGACGTCGTTGAATCCTCCGCGTTTGAATCCCGAAAGATCGTCGTTGAGTTCGGTTAAACGCAGATCGCCAACGCCGTAGAGAAGATAGGCTTTTCCGTCGTCGTCGAAGAAAAGGGAACAGTCGTGACACATTGGCCTAAACGATTTGACGTCCCATTTGCCGGTTACGTCGCGCGTTGTGTAGACATACGTCTTTCCTGTAGTTCCCGCGAAAACGGCAAGATAGAAGACTCCGTCTTTATATCTTAGGGAACTCGCCCAGGTCCCGGCTCCATAAGCGCTTTTGCCGTTGCGCAACGCAAGATCGTCGACGTCTTCGAGGACGTCGTTGGCGTATCCGGCGATTTCCCAGTCGACGAGGTTTCTCGAACGCATGATCGGGACGCCGGGGACCATGTGCATCGTCGTTGAACTCATGTAATACCAGTCGTCGACGCGTAACAGCGACATGTCCGGAACGTCGGCCCAGATATTGGGATTTGTCGCGTATTCCTGCGCGCAAATCGTTCCGACAAAGGAAAAACACGCGATCGTTGCAAATAGCGCGCGACCGATTTGTTTGGATAAATAGCGTTTCATGACGTCGATTCGCAACAAGTGAAAATATGTCTACGAGGATTTGACAATCCTTTTTTTAAAGATAACTGGCGAAAAAAGCGTCGTCAATGAAAAAGAACGAAAAAAAACGTCGTTTTTGCGAAGTTTTTTGAAAACGAAACGTGAGAAGGAACGCGCGATTTGTTTCGTTTATAAACGAGAGTCTTAGTTGTAAGTCTTAGAAAATAAATAGTTGAGTTGACGTCAACGACACGGGCGCTTCGGCGGAGTTTCATTTGCGCTCCGCCGGAGCGTCGGTTCAATCATTCCGTTTGTTCCGCTTCTTGCTCTGCTTCCGTTCGTTTTCTGACGTCGTCTTCAATGATCCATGCGAGTCTTCCCAGAATTCTTGCGTAAAGCGCGGGGATATAACTGATCGCTAAGGAAAGGAAGACCGCGGCGAAAACGGCGTTTCCAATATTCGCTTTTTCGCCCGGATTGGGAACGACGTAATTATGGACCGCAATCCAAATGTTGAGGACGACGACGGCGATTGTTCCGAAGACGAACGCGTACGTGATTCCAAAGAAACACGTCCAGCTTTTTCTTACTCTTTTTAAACTCCGGGCGACGTCTTTAGTGAGCAACGTGAAGTATGTGTCGGTCTGCATGCACGAAAGGAAAAAGATGGGCGTCAGGAACGCCGTTGAGAATATGAAACCGACAAGCGAGGACAGATGAAGAACGGAAAAAAGCGCCGCGCCCGGTATGCCTCCGATCATGATTAAAGCGCATAACCAAAGAAACTGGCCAAGCCCTCCAAGAAAACTATATTCAGGCCAATCCTCAAATTTATCGGCTCCGCTCGCCGTTTCCGTAAAAATATGGAGCGTGTAAGGAGTTGAAAAAACACCCCAAAGCAAACAGAAGAGCAGACGAATAATTTTGTCTTTCCAAATACAGCGCAAAAACGCCGTTAACGCGCTTAGCTCTTGATGATTTTGAATCATCGTCTCCGCTTCGGAAGAGAGGGTGCGCGTATAATAATGCGTGACTAACAGGATTGGAATGAACGCAAACGCGGATATCAAACCAAGTCGAAACGACGCGCTTGCCGACATAAACGGCTTGAGTAAGTTGTCCCAAAACGGACGTTCGGGCAGTTCGCCTCGTTTGGCGACGACGCGTTCGTCGTTTTCATGTTTTGCGAGATCGACGCGTTTACGCTCGTAGAGCTCCGACAGCGAGAAATCGTCAAAAGCGCTTTTATGATTCTTCGCGTTGTTTTTCTCGTCGGCGTCGGAATGAAGTCGTTCGTTTCGTCGCTCGACTTCCGAGGCGTAATCCGGAAGGGGAGTCGGTTCTTCAACGCCGTAAATATCGTTTGCGGCGGCGTTCGGCGCGGCGATTGTCGGGGCGTCGTTTGCGGAACCGTGTTGCGCGCGTTCGTTTGTCGGTTCGTAAGAGTCGTGGTCGGCCCTCAGCGAATACGCGCCCGTCTGATTGATTTCCGGAACAAATCGGAACCCGTACTGTCCGTCGGCTTGAAGTTTGAAACCTGCGGCGTCGCTTTCGCTTTGATCGTCTTCAACGATTTCGAGATCGTCGTTTTCGTTGACTTTGGAAGGATCGTCTGTCATTAGAAACTCTCTAACTATTGCGGTAAACGAGGTTTTGGGGTATAATACTCAAAACGGTCGACGCGGCTTGAACGGGAAATACGCGTTCTTTCCAAAACGTCGCTATTCTACTTTTTATCGGTCGTTTACGCAATAGATTTTCCGCAGAGTTCCCACGACGGAGTTAGAGAGCGCTTAACCTTGAAAAAGAAAAAGGTTTTTTTTAAGAAACGCAGGTTTTTCAGGAGAAACGCCGATAAAACGGAACGCGCGGTTTTTTGGCTGAGCCGTCGGAAGTTGCGCGAACTGACTTTTTACACAGAGGAATTGCGTCCATGAAGAACATATCGATTGTAAACGACGACGTGCGTTCGCGTTTGCCCGAATTGACGTGGTTAATCTTTGAATCGTACGCGGACACGACGACGGTCAATCGTCTCGATCGTTGCCCGTTGCCTAATAAAGAGGCGATCGTCGAAGTTCTCCACGACTTGAACGAAATTCTTTTTCCGGGGTACCGTCGTCGCGATCGACTCACCACCTCGAACGTTCTTTATTACGCCGGCAATTTGATCGATAAAATCTTTGATTCGCTCAGCGTTCAAATTTCGCGCGCGTTTTGCGGCGGCGGAGGAATTCAGCCCTGCGAACCGGATAAAAAAGTCGAGTACGAAAAAATCGGCGAAAATCTGACGCTGGAATTTTTAAGGCGCGTCCCGTCTGTTCGGGCGGCTCTTGCCAAAGACGCCGAAGCGGCGATTAAGGGCGACCCCGCGTGTAAGTCGATCGACGAAGTGATATTCTGTTACCCCGGCTTCGACGCGATCGTCGTCTATCGAATCGCCAGAACGCTCTGGGAACTTGGCGTTCCGCTCATTCCGCGCATTATGACGGAAATCGCGCACTCGCGCACCGGCGTCGACATTCACCCCGGCGCCAAAATCGGCGAGTATTTCTTTATCGACCACGGCACGGGCGTAGTTGTCGGCGAGACGTGTGAAATTGGAAATTGGGTCAAGCTGTATCAGGGCGTGACGCTTGGAGCGTTGAGTTTTCCCAAAGACGAGAGCGGGGAACTGGTGCGCGATAAGAAACGCCACCCGACCCTTGAAGACAACGTCGTCGTCTACGCAAACGCGACAATTCTGGGGGGCGACGTCGTAATCGGTCATGATTCTACGATCGGTTCGAGCGTTTGGATTACCAAGTCGATTGAGCCGAACTCAACGGTCGTTATCGAGCGTCCGAAACTTGTCGTCAAATAAGCTTTCGGTAAGAACGAGTCAAGAAACAAGAAATAAAGAAGGGAAGCGCTCTTGCGAACGTTTCCCTTTTTTTGTTATTCGATTATCGCTACGAAACGAGCGTTCTGATCACTTCGATTGAAGATCGAAATCGAACGTATTGGCGCCCTTGACGACTTCCGCTTCGAAACCGGAAGTCTTGACGCTGTTGTATTTCGCGGGAATGACGCTTCTGTCTTCGGTTACGGGAACGTCGTTGCCTTCGTCGTTCTTGTACGTTTTTCCCGTCTCGACTTCTTCGAAGCAGGTGAAACTCACCAGATATTTTCCGGGGGTGGTGCCGGCGTCGGCGGCGCCAAGGAGTGTTTGGAGTTTGTAAACGCCGTTGGCGTCGGTCATACCGGAAGCTTCGTTACCGCCGGAACCGTCGGCGGGCGTAAAGAAAACAGTCGCGTTGGCGAGAGGCTGTCCGTCCAGAGTAACCTTGCCGGTAACGCCTTCGGTCTTGATTTTCTTGCCGCCGCAGGCGGGAACGAACGCTACGAGCGCGACGAGAAGAAGAACGACAGAAAATTTTTTAATCATAGTTTTTGACTTTCCAACAACGACGGGCGTCGAAAACGTCAGGGATTCCGGCGACCGTCGTCAATGTGCACCTTACGTTAAACGTCGACCTTTTCACAAAAGGTCTTTTTCTTTGTTTTAGGAAACAAATCACGGAGCGGCAACCGCTTCGCCGCCCTGCGGGGTAGCCATAGCGCCCCAAACGCCGCGCAACGATTTACCGCTGTTCGTATATTCGCCGTCCGGGAAACCGGCGTCCGCGGGGGTGACGGAAATTGCGCCGCAATCGATCGTCTCCGAAACGAAACGGACGGAACCGTCGCACATGACGACGTTGGCGCCGCCGCTATGATTGCTCGACGCGGACATCATCGAATAATGGTCGGGATTCGGACTGTTGCTGTCGATCGTGCTGGAGCAACTCGGGCTGTTCGGAGGAAGAATGGCCATAAAGCTGGTGTGAGGAAGACGAGCGTCCATCCAGCGACGACCTCTGACGGAGTAACCCGCGCCTTTTGACGTCTCTTTCAGAGTGTTTCCGTCGGCGCGAAGAGCAAGGCACGCGGCGGGAGCCTGGCCTTTGGGAGCGGTCAGATAGGCGACCCCGGATCGAACTCTGGCGTCGGTGTCGGCGTTTTTGCAGCAGCAAGCTTCGCTGAACGCCATCGTATTGCTCGTGCCGTCTTCAATAGTCGACATCTTAACTTTGCCGCCGTAGTGACCGTTGCAGAAGACTCCGTGATGGTATTTGTTGCCGCGATCCGACCAAACGCACATCGCGCAGTCGCCGTAGCAGGTCATATAGCTCATCTTTGAAATCGTATCGTTTTCAGTCTCCGCGTTGCCGTCGGAAGGGCAAAGGAACGTTTCGATTCTCGCGCACATCGGGCTCGGGGTAGCCGCGCTAATATCAGGACCAAGGGAAGGATCCGTCGGGCTGTACGACAAGTCGCGCGTATCGGCGTCGCCGGCGGCTTTAGCGCCGTTGACGATTTTGGTATAAATAGCGTTTTGCTCGATGAAGGGAAGAAGCAACCCTTGAGCGGTGTAACGATTCATACGATAGGGCACGCCGTCCGTCGCCTTCCAGCGCGCGTCGCCGGTATAGCCGGCGGGAATGAAACTCGTCCACATCGGGTCGCTGTACTGGTTCGGAATACGCTTGTTCGTGTCGTGGAAATTTTGAACCGCAAGACCCAACTGTTTTAAGTTGTTGGTGCATTGCATACGGCGAGCCGCTTCTCGAGCCGCTTGGACGGCCGGAAGAAGCAGACCGATCAAAATACCGATGATCGCGATGACGACGAGCAGTTCTACCAGAGTAAAACCGCGAGAGTTAGTTTTTTTCATGGTACAAAACCTACCGAACCCGTTGAGAAATCAACAGGTCGCCTAATAGAGGAAAACGGGTCGTTTGAAAGGGGGCGCGGCGTGCTACGACGCAAACGTCCCCTACAACGCAAAGCGGCGCAATCGCAAACCGAGGACGCCGCCCATAACAATAACAAAGCGGAAAATTTGACCGCCTATAACTCTCTTTTTAACAAAATTTTATAAAAACTATGGACTCCGTTTCGCTTTGAGCGTCTCTACTGATCAAGCTTAAATTAACGCTTATCCTTTCACGCTCGGCGCACTCTCATGCTCTAATTTTAGTATGAGATTCGGCGTTTGTCAACCCGTTGACATATAAAACCTGGCAAACGCTTTAGAAAACGTTTCGTGTTCGTCTGTTTCTGCGGATCGACGAATTGAATCGGAAAGATCTGGAGCGAAAACGATCGCCGGAAACCGCGAGGACTCCGACGATCGTCGTTTGGCTGTTGAAAGCTGTCAGCTTCTCCTACAAAAGCGCGAAGAGTCTCTTACGCTAAGGAGCAAATCACAGAGCGGTAGCCGCTTCGCCGCCTTGCGGGGTAGCCAGAGCTCCCCATACGCCGCGCAGCGTGGCTCCGCTGTTGCGGTAGTCGTAGTCGTTATTGTACAAGACGGTCAATTGGTTGCCGCAATCGATCGTATCGGAAATGAAACGAACGGAACCGTCGCACATTACCGCGTTGACGCCGCCGCTGTGATTGCTCGACGGAGTCATGAACGAATAATGGGTAGGATTAGGACTTGTGCCGTCGACCGTTTGAGTGCAACTTGGGCAGTTTGGAGGAAGAACCGCAGTGAAACTGGAGTATGGAACGCGCGCGTCCAACCAGCAGCGACCCTTAATCGCATAACCTTCGCCTTTCGACGTCGGTTGCAGCATACCGCCCGAACCGCGCAGCGCAAGGCAGGCGCTGGGAGGTTGACTGGCCATCGAGGTTAAATAGGCGACGCCGGATTTGATTCTGGCGTCCGTGTCCGCGAGCTTGCAGGTGCAGGTTTCACTGAAGGCCATGGTGTTGCTCGTGCCGTCTTCGATAGTCGACATCTTGACTTTGCCGCCGATGGCTCCGTTGCAGAAGAGTCCGCGATGATTGCGGTTGCCGCTTCCGGATTGGGCGCTCATTGCGCAGTCTCCAATGCAGGCGACGTAGCTAATCTTCGACATTGTGTCGGAGTCGGTTTCCGCGTTGCCGTCGGAGGGGCAAAGGAACGCGTCAATTTTTGTGTTCGTGATAGCGTATTTAGCGGGGTCGTCCGCACCGCCTGTGCCCGCTTTTTGATCCTGCCCCGTCGGACTGACGGCGTCGTACTTGTCGTTGCTATTTTTGACTTTTTCACAAAAGCCGGTCAATGCGGTGAAAATAGCGTTTTGTTCGAGGAAGGGAAGAAGACAAGCCTGAGCGGAGTAACGGTTGAGACGATATTCGCAACCGCCCGTGCTGTTATACCATTCGCCGGTCTTAGTCGCGGCGGGAATGTAGCTTGTCCACATCGGATCGCAGTACTGGTTCGGAATACGTTTGTAAGTGTCGTGGAAATTTTGAACCGCAAGACCTAATTGCTTGAGGTTGTTGGTGCATTGCATACGGCGGGCCGCTTCACGAGCCGCTTGAACGGCCGGAAGAAGGAGACCGATCAAAATGCCGATGATCGCAATGACGACGAGCAGTTCCACAAGGGTAAAACCGCGAGAAGAGTTCTTTTTCATACTAAAATCCTTGTTAAGACCGTCGTCAAAGCGACGGAACAGTTAAACGGATCACTAAAATAAACAATTTCGTCTGAACGTCGTTCTCACGAGAACGGGCCGAAAACGACGCGGAAACAAAAACGGGGACCAGTTTTTCATGATCGACCGCTTACAAACGCTGTAAAGAGCGCCTTTAACCAAAATTTTGAGACGAATTCGCTCGCGGCCTTCCATGCGAACGATTCGCGAACTCTCAATCTCGTCAATTCTATAATAACGTCGAGAACTGTCAACGCCCCCCGTCTAAAAAACGGCGCGGGCTGAAGCCTCAAACGCGTCTTTAGAAACGCCGACGACGAAAAAGTTCCAAAAAACATCGACTTCAAAAGACGTCGGATTCGCCGACGTCTAAACGAGGACGAGCCGCCCTCCAAGCATATCGGGCAATTTCTGCTTAACGCAATTCTCCACGTCGCGCTGGGCGTAACGAACGCTGAAATGCGACGCGATAATTTTTTTGTTTTGAAACTTGTCTTTTCGCTCGACGTAGTCTTCGGCGCGCATATGGCCCGGCGTCTGACGCGGTTCGTTTTTTTGCGTGGAGACGTGCGTCATTTCCGCAATAAGAACGTCCGCTTTGTACATGTCGGGATTTTCGTCGAGTCCTCTTGGGGAACTGTCTCCCAGAAAAGCGATTCGCGGAAAACGCACCTCATAAGACACTTCGACGCCGGAAACGCTTAAGTCGCGGATTTCCGGGCCGCTGAGTTCAAGATATTCCGGCTTGAGTTTTTTGCGACGCTCCCAGACAATATAGCCGACAGAAGGAACCGTGTGATACGTCCTATGAACGGAAACGACCAGCTCTCGCGAGAGGTCGATTTCGTCGCCCGGCCTCACGCCGATGATTTCGCAGGGAAGCACGCTTTGTTCCAGACGGCAAAACGCGCCGAGAAACTGCCTGATATCGCCGACCTTTTGTTCGGGAACGTAAATTGTCGGCGGCTCCATTTGCATCATTCTTCGGCGCGCGATATACGCGGGGAGCGCCAGAACGTGATCCATGTGCGCGTGCGATAGAAACCACCTTGGGGTTCCCATAAATTCCCAAGGCTGCCAACCGAGATCGAATCCCAATTTGTATTCGGGGATTCTCCAGAAAGTCATCACGGGCGCGCGAGAGAACCCCTCCACCGTAAAATACTCGCATTTGATTTTACGGTAGGAAGAACTTTCCGAGTAGTTTTCTAACTCGCGAAGCTTGCTCCCGCGCTTTTTGGATTCTGACATATCGGCCTCGGTTTTAAGTCAAAAAATTTCGAGTATTATAACCGTGGCCGTCTTTTAGGCAAGGCGCCTTCGCGACGCCGATCACGCGTCTTCCTGTTCTTCAAGCTCCTCTTCATACTTCTCGCGATCGACGTTTTCGAGAAGTCTGCGCGAACGTTCGATTGGATTTTTAACGATGTCCGTATAGATGTTGACGTCGTCGACGACCTGGAAATCGTACATGCCGACGCATAAAAAGTCTGCGCCCCCTTCAAGCGCGAATTTGAATCCCTCTCGAGGATGCACGGCTCCGGCCGCGAGCGTTTTGAACGCGATCCAGGGTTCCGGACGCGAAGCGAAGAATTCGCGCGTTTCATCAGGCTTGCGACAGTAGATATTGTCGTGTTCGGTAGCCGCCTGGGCGGACCAGTAGGTTAACGGATGATACGTTTTCATCCAGAAATCGGGAACGATCCCTTTTTCAAGAATCGCTCTCAGCGTTTCAACGCGATGCGCGCCGATTCCGACGGGAAGTTTCGCGTCGCGGATTGTGTCGACAATCTTTTCGATTTGATCGAAATTGCCTTCGCGGACAAGACGGTCGCAAGTCTCTCCCTGAGGGTAGACGGCGACGGATCCGCAGTCGATCGTGCGTTTGACGACGTCAAGATCGGCGGTGCATTGCGAGATGAGCTGGATCTTGCCGTCCGTCCACTTCCAGTAGTTCTCCATCATCTTGCCCTGGTTCCAGTCGCCCAGAAACGCATTGATGCCGCATTCTTCTGCAAGCATAAACGTTTCGACGCATTTCTGTTCGGTATGGTAGGCTTTAATGAGGTCGGAGACATAGATCAGGTCGCGCGAGTGCGCGTAACCGCCAATTAAATTGCCGCCGAGAATCATGCGGCTGATCGTAAGGTCGCCGATTTTTGCGAGCGGAACTTTTTCGTTCAGAGGAGCTCTCGGCTTGACGTTGAACGACGTTCTTGTCGCGCCGGAAACGGCGTCGGCTTTGGGCGCTTCCGGTTGCGTCGGGTCGTCGGCGACGACGGCATCCGCCGCGTTAGCAAGGCAGCGTTCTTCATGGCTTCGAAATCCGACGACGGACGCCGCCGCGGTTAATCCGACGGCGGCCGTTGTTTTGAGCGCTTCGCGGCGCGAAATAGCGTGAGGACAATCAGACTTGTCTTTTTTCATGGCAACCCTTTCCGCGTCGCGTCGGCGAACGCGTTTTCTAATGTAGACGGCGTTTTTGGAGTTTTACGACGGATCCGGAAGGGGGCTTCCGAACGCTCAACATTAATTATACCGAGTTGGAGAAGTCGACGCTACTATTTTTTAACAATTATTCCTTTTTTGTTCCCGTCATTTTTTTCCACGCGTCTCGAATCGGTCTCGCTCTTTCAACGGGGGCTTTGTCCGTCGGTTCAGGCTCCCTTTCCGGGAAGACGTTCCACCAGGCTTTTTTGACTCCCGGCGCCGCTTCCTGGTGAATAACGGGCGATTTCACGTTTCCTTCCACGCGAATCTGGGTGATTTGATCGCCAACTTCTCCGATGAGGTCCGATACGACCGGGATTTGCGTCGAGGGGTTCCCTAAACGCGAATTGAGCGTCAGATCGATAAGTTTTTCCTGTCCTTTGATCGTCAGCCAGCCTTCCCCAAAAAGAGTCATGGCGTCGCCGCGAAGGAGGACGTTCGTTAATTTGAGTCGATCTCCCAACACGTCGTATTTTACCGTTAGCGAATTGAACGCCGCTTGTTCCGGATCTTTGACGCTCAGGAGTTGGAAGATTTTGACAATTTGCGGCAATTCGTAGAGTTCCGCGTCCTGGACGTCCAAATCTCCTTCGCCTTTGAGCGTAGCGAGCGACGCGCCCTCGCCCATGAGAGAAGCGCGAGCGCTGATTCGTCCTTTTAACGGCTTGTTTCCGGGCGCAAAATACCGCGTGGCGTCGTCCAGCGTTCCTTCATGCAAGCTGGCGTTTAAACGATAAGTCTGCGTTTCTCGCATATTAAAAACGCCGTCGCAGGCGAAATAACCTCCAAAAATCCTTGCTTGAAGGGTTCGGCGGCCGTCGTTGGAAGCAGCAAGCGTCTTCATGGACGACGGCTCTTCCTGCGCGTTGAATCCCGGAGTTTCGCTTTGATTTTGAACTTGCGCGCGCGTCAACGTTTGTCCGTTTCTCTGAGAACTTCCGCCTATTTTTCTCCAGGGGTTTTCTGGAATAAACGTCAGTTTAGAGGCTTGAAACATTGGATCGGCGTCGATCATTGTTCTGAGAAAAGCGTCCTGGTATAACGGGGTGCGTTGAACGGTTGGCGCTTCTTTGCCCCAGAATAAATCGGAGCCGTCGAAATAGAACGGACCGTTGAGATTGGCTACCTGAAGATCGTTGAAATAAAGCGAATCGAGGTTGAATTCTCCAAAAAACTCGGGCGATTCGTTTTCACGCGCGCATCCAATCAATTTGATCGATCCGCAAATCGCGTCCAGTTGGACGCCAGGACGCGCCGCGTTTTGCTGGGCGATCAGCCGAAGATTCCATAACGCTTGAGGCTTGGCTTGCGCGCCTGTTCCTTTAATTATCCGCATCTTTCCGTCGACGTTAAAACTTCCGGTAAGATTGAGAAACGAGAGGATACTTAACGCCTGATTGGGCGCGGCGCTTTGCAAATCGCGATCAATTTGGACTTGATCGACGCGTAAATTGTTAAGATCAAGGATCCAGCCCCGATCGGGAACCGTTTGACTCGAAACGTCGGCGGATAACGTCATGCGACCGTTGCGAGCGCGAAGTCCTTCGACGATGAACGCTCCTTCTCTGTAGACAAAAAGCCCTTCGACGTCGCGGAATTCGTACGGGAAACCTTTTGGACGCGCCGACGTCGAGCCTGCCGTGGGCCTCATTTCAAATTCCAGCGCCAATTTTTGAGAATCGGTGCGATAAGCGACGCGGATTTGTCCGTCGGCTTTTCCGATAAGATTCAGTTTTTCGAATTCTTCTTTTTTGTCATATTTGACCAGAGCCGCTCTCAATTCCTCGCCTAACGGGAAATTCTCCACGTTCGTCGATAATTGAAAACGCCGCGCGTCCTCTTTTAAAGGCGCGTTGACAGGGACGGGCAGGGCGGCGAATAAGTCGACGGGAGCGGGCGAGGCGAGAGGGACTTCGTCGGAGAATTCGGCGCCTTCGCTCGGAATGTTCAAGCGATACGGGACGCCGTCCGTCGTCGCGTTCCCAGCGTTTCTCCGGGAAAGCGACTCTGTAATTTCGGCGGTTATCTCCTCAATAAGCGCGCCGCTTGCGATCGATCCGGACGCTACGAGATTTGCCGCGCCGCTTTTTCCCGATAGCCCGTTGAAAATCCACGCGCCGTCGCGCATGTAGAGGGAACCGGTAATTGAAGTAATTGGCAAAGGAAAACTGTCGTATTGAACGGAGCCGTCTCGAACGTCGAGACAAGTCTCAATCCGAAAAGGTCGCCGAGGAAACCTTTCCGGATCGTAAGTCATACGTAATTTGGCGTCAAATTCCCCCGACGGATGAAGTTGCGTCAGCGTTGAGCGACACGATTGAGGCGTCGCGGCAAGGAGTCTTGCGTCAATCGCGCGGTTTTTGGCGACGACGTCGACCTGACCTCGAGGGCGCGTGAGCGCGTTGATAAATAATCCGTCGATTGAAAGGGGAGCCGCCTCTTCGTTGGAACGCAACGCGATTGTCAGCGAACCTTGGGAGTCTAACGCGACCTTTCCTATGAGCCGATCCACTTTGTAGGGAAAATCCTGGTAAGTGAATTCAACGTCTTTGCCCGTGATTTCTATTCTCGTAGGTTCCCATTCGTTGCGAGCGTTCGCATTTTTTTCGACCGCGACTTCTACGTTGGTCGTCGCGGAGAATTGATATTCGCCAATGAATTTTAATATTGCGTTCGCCTTGTCGGCTTGGATCGTCTTTTTGTTCTGCGCGTCGGCGACGAGATTTTTCAAAAGAACGTCGTCGAGCGGCAAATTGTCGAGTCGCCCCTGAAACCACGCGACGTCAGGGGACGTCAACGAACCCTGTTGGGCGTACGAAGCGTCGATTCTCGTCAATCCGCAGTGGGCCGTGAATTTTTCAACGGAAGCGTAATTGTTGTCGGCGACGTACAACATCTCGATTTCCGAGAGAGGGTACTTCAAAACAGGCGTGGTTAGCGCGCAGTTTAACGCCGTTCCTTCGATTTTGTACTGGATTTCTTTGGGCGCATTAATATCCCCGGAAAAGGCGAAATCAAGCGACGTTTTTCCTTGAAGCGCGTTCAAGACAGAAAGATCGACAGGCGTGTATTCGCCGATCAAATCAAGAATGGCTCCAAGATCAAGTTTGTCGACTGTTCCCGACGCCGACCACGAAGTCGAGTCAATTTCTCCGGCGATCTTTAACGATTCAACGTATGGATTGGAGACGGTCGCCTCAATCGTCCAGGGCGTGGACGTTGCGTTCGTTTTTTGTTGAGATTCGTCTGATACTTGAACGAGTTCGTCGTCCAGGCGTTCTTCGTAATTGATAGACCGTATGCGTACGCGAGAGTCGCGCGCCGTATGTTCTGCGGAACGCGTTTGTTTCGCTTGAGGACGGACGACTCTTGTCGCCAAAGTGTTTCCTGACGCCGACGTTTCTTCCGGAGTCGGTTGTTCGTCCGGCGAAACGTCCGGTTCCGGATCCTTAGGCGTAAACGTCGCGTTAATACCCGTGATTTTCTTCGTTTCTTTGGAATCGTTTTTCGTGATTTCCAGCGTTGCGTCGACGATTTCAATTTCGCAAGGTTCCGAATCTGACGGAGCGGGCTGAAGGCGTTGTAGATCTTCAAGCAGAAACTGAGGATTGGAGTCGGCGTAGAAGCGCGGGCGAATAAGAACGATTTTTCTTGGTTGGTAAGTACCCTGAACAAGCGAGTTGAAATCGATCGGGCACGAGACGTATATCTCTTCCGCTTCAAAGAGGGGCGCGTCTTCGTCCGTTTGATCGGGACGTTTCCAAACGACGTCGTTTAGTCGAATTCCGCGAGCCGCGTCGAGCCGAATAGAGCCAAAAGACGTTTCAAGCGAAGGGAAGCGGCTTTGAAAAACAGAACTGACCGCTTCATAAAGTTGTTCTCCCCCGTGTTTGTAGACAATAGCAAACGCGACAAGCGCCGTAAGAAGAAACAAAAAGAATAGCCACAACGCCGCGCTTTTGACTGCGCTAAGCGGAGTAGTTTTTTTTCTTTCTGTCGCCTGGCGACGAGTTGAGCGTGAACTCATTATTGCGCGCGTCCGTAAACAAGGAGACGTAGTAATCGTTAAATTCGTTATAATCGTTCTCTGGAAACTTCAGGGTACTGTTTTTTACGAGTTTCGTCAAGAGATTTTGCATTTTTTTGATAGTTTTTACCTAATAAAACGCAGCGGGATTCGCTCTCGCGTTTGTCGGCGCTTTAACGCCTTTCGAGACGACCGCTTTTTAGAGAAGTCCCGAGAAAATTTTAAAACTTTTTTGGATTGGCGGATAAATTGCAAGTAGAGGAAATGTCGGACGCGGAGGCGCGTTGCGAACGAACAAAAATGTTTTATTTTGATACAACTAGTTCGTTTTTAGACGTCGCGTTCGATCAAAAGCGCTTCTTTAACGTTGTTCCTCCTTCCGTTCCTGTTTGCAATAGGTCGAACAATTCGAAGAAGTCGACAGTCCGAAGCGTAACTTGTCCATTGCTCGCTCGTGCGGAGAGACGCGGCTTTTAGTCCGGCGTTTTCACTGAGAATGCGCAGAAAAATGGAACGCTTTTGGAACTAACAGTCATGAAACGCATCCAAGACGCCAACAGGAGCGGAAGTGAACGACGAAGAATTGATTGACAAAACGCTAGCCGGCGACTCCTCAGCCTTCGGCATTTTGGCGCAGAAGTATCAAGATCGCGTTTACAATTTGGCGCTCCCGATCGTAGGGAACGTCGACGACGCGATGGACGTCACGCAGGAAACTTTCCTGCAGGCGTTGTCGCACCTCGATAGTTTTCGACGATCGAGTCGATTTTATACCTGGCTTTATCGGATCGCGTATAATTGCGCCGTCGGCTCTTTACGTCGACGAAGAAGAACCGTGTCCGTCGATTACGTGATCGACGAATATGGCGAAACGATCGAAGCAAACGTAGAAGCCCCGGACGCGCGAGCGTCTTTGTCGGACGACGCGAAATTGCTCAAGATCGCCTTGGATAAGTTGCCGCTCGAATATCGAACGCCGCTTATTCTTCGCGAGATCGAAGGCGCAAATTACGAACAAATCGCGGAAACGTTGAATATTCCGGTCGGCACCGTTCGTAGCAGGCTTCACAGGGCGCGCGCGTCTTTGCGCGAGGCGTTAGAGCGAGCCGGCGTTCAGCGGTAAAGATATAAAATCGACGATTACGACGAACGACGTGAAAACGTCGCAGATTATTTCGGGCGCGAGTTTGAAGGGGCGCCCGCGTCGAGGACGTCGAATGGATAAGAATATCAAAATTGACTGGGAAGAATTGGTCGACCGTTACGTCGACGACGAATGTTCCGCCGACGAGCGTCATGCGCTCGAAGCCAAGATGGAAGTCGATAGTTCGATTCGCTTGGCGACGGAGTCCGCGCTGAGAATTCGCAGAGGGCTTCAGGAATTGCGCGCAAGCGCGCCGATCGGTTTTAGCGAACGGCTTCAACGTTCGCTTGCCGACGCAAGCGCCAAAAACGTAGTTCGAACGCGTCGGTCTGGCGTGTTGCAAGCGCTTCGAAATCCAAGAGTTGCAGTGAGCGCGGCAGCGTTGGTCGCCGTCGCGGTTGGAACGGTTGGGTTTGTTTCTCATCAGAGCGGCTCTAAAGTGGTTTCGCCCGCCGTCGAGACGCAGTTTGCTGAAAACAACGTTCCCGGCAATGCGGCGGTTCCCGTCGAAGAGCACTCCAATTTTGTTCGAATACCGTCGGCCGGCGGAGACGCTCCCGAGTCGACGTCGAAACGAGAATCCCAGGAAGCGTTTTGGACGACCGTAACGGTAAGCGAACCTCAGACTTTGAGGAAGAAGACTTCCAGTTTCCAACGTTGTTGCGACAAACTGAACGTTAAGTTTACAAAGAGCGGGAACGACTGCGAATACCTCTTACAGGAGGCGGGAACGCAGGAATGGAAGCAAATCGTCGGGGAACTGGCGGGGATAGGCGAGATTATCGAGTCTGACGCGCTTCGGAATTGGAGCGAGCAGGACGTCAGTGAAACAAGAAACGTTCGCGTTGTTTTTAAGACAAACGCGCAGGGCGTAGAAGCGGGAATGGGAGAAACCGCTGAAGAGTGAGCGAGCGTAGCGAACGCCGCGTCTCGCTTGTTCTTCGGCGACAGACTTCAAAACGCGGCGTTTGACGGTCCCAACGAACTGTCGACAAATGCGTTAAAACCGTTAAAACCGTTAATGTGTGTTTTATGCACGCTTTTCGTTTTTCGGTAGTTTTTTAAGAAAACTATCAAATTTAATAGGAAAACGCTTGATTAAACGGTCGAGTATGTGTATCTTATTAAATTATGGAATTGTTTTCCGACGTCGCGCGGCGCTTGTTTCGCCGCATGAATTTGTCGGCGTTATGGCGAATATAGCTATATTAAAGTAACTTGTTATAAGGGCAAAGGTCATTCGCTACGCGAGAGTCGTTCGCAAATGCAGGCGTTGATCGCGTCGCTCTACTCGTAAAGGAACTCGAGACATGAAAAAGACGTTCAAAACTGGTTTTACCCTGGTTGAACTGTTGGTCGTAATCTCCATCATCGGCATGCTCGCCGGTCTGCTCCTTCCCGCCGTCCAGGGCGCGCGCGAAATGGGGCGTCGCAC
>JAEEGL013848908.1_pt1 | contig 24095 bp, 19 predicted proteins | sample 9134231 | NCBI WGS metagenome assembly JAEEGL01 (sample SAMN16246548, study PRJNA631951) | gut metagenome | biome: gut microbiome; feature: rumen; material: fiber-attached | host: Bos | place: Iran: Karaj | collected 2018-10
GCATTATTGTGAGTAAATGACGGACTTCATACAGACACTTTTTGTAGCATTCTCCTATTGGAGAATGCTATAATATTTTTCAGGTATTTTTGTACAAAGAAACCACTTCGAGGCATGATATCAAGATCATCTTTAGTGAAGATTCAAATATGAGTGATAATGTTTATTTTGAAAATGCATATTTTATCATAGGTACTGCATATGCCGGCAAATCTACGATGGTAAAAGAGCTGGCAAAAAGGCACAATGGAATTGCTTGTGAAGAGAATTACCATGATAATTATCCAAAAGAACTCGATGCGAGGGAATTTCCGTGTTTAACCTATACCAGAGACCTTGAGGATTGGCATGATTTTATAAGAAGATCGCCGCAGGAGTACAAAGCATGGATCGACGGAGTGAAAAAAGAATGTGAAACATTGGAACTGCGTATGCTCCCGGAAATCTGCAACCGGGGAAAGCCGGTATTTGTTGATACCAATATCAGTATTGCGACTTTGAAGAAAATAGCCCCTGTGAATCATACACTTGTAATGCTGGCAGATCCAATGATCTCTGTGCGGAGATTTTTTGAACGGCCGGATCCGGAAAAACAGTTTCTCTACAGGTTGATATTGGAGGAGCCCGATCCGGAATATGCTATGCAGAATTATCGTAAAGGTCTCGAGCTGATCAATTCCAAAGAGACATATGATGAGTTCCTGAATTCCGATTTTACTGTAATCCTGCGTGATGAAAACAGAACAATAGACGAAACGGTAGCTTTGGCAGAAAAAGCCTTTCGGTTGTAAGAATTAAGATCAGGATATACGAGGTTATTGTTTTACAGGTAATTGTGTACAAAGAAACCACTGCGAGGCATGATCATGAACTCGATATTAATAAAAGACACCACCCACGAAGAACGCGAAAAAATAGTCGCCGAATCCATCGGCAACGTAAACGGCTCCTGCGACGGCTGCATGGCAGGACTTGCTGACATGTATCAGGATTATATTGATGGGAAGAGAGAGATTCGGGATATAAATCGGGAGTTCAGAGCATCGTATGAATCCGGGATGGAAGTGGCGGAGAAACAAGTGTGTAACTATATTTCATAAAGAAGGTTTTGCTTTTGTCTCATGAAATCATTAGTTCAGCGTGTTTTTTACGGCTGGAAATGCAGCGGCCCTGTTTCAAAATTGAAGGTAGAATAGATGGCTAAAACAAAGGAACAGATAAGCTATAATATGCGACAGGTTAAGAATAAGGATTCGGAAATTGAGCTGCTATTGCGAAAAGAACTTTGGTCAAGAGGAATCCGCTACCGCAAAAATGTTAATAGGATAGTAGGCAAACCTGATATTGTTTTTATAACAAAGAAGGTTGCTGTTTTCTGCGATAGTGAGTTCTGGCATGGATACAACTGGGAAGAGCGAAAAAGGGATTTTAAATCGAACCGGGAATTTTGGATTCCCAAAATCGAAAGAAACATCCAAAGAGATATTGAGGTTAATGAGCAACTGAAGGCAATGGGCTGGAAAGTTTTGCGATTTTGGGGAAGAGACATTAAGAAGTATTGTGCAGAATGTGCGGATGCAATTGAAAAAGCTTTGAAGGAGAACTGAGATGGCGAATTTCGAAAGTACAGCTTTTCAGCCGTGTAAGGAGTGGATTGCTCAGCAAGTCAATGATAAGAAGACTTGGGAAGAGATTAAAGCCTTATGCGTTGCCCAGGACGATTTTGAAGAAACAATGCATTCATATATTGATGATCTTTCATGGCCGCTCAGACTCAATAAAGCCACTTGGATAGAATTTGTGGACTACTACAAGGGGAACTTGATAACAGTTCGCAATGCTGAAGATGAAGAGGTTATCGCAATTGATAACGGTGGGGTTGCCAATCGCTTTCCTATTCCGACAGGTTTTGCTTCATCGTGGGAGAAGTACAAAGGTCATTTAAGTAAAAAGATGAGCCAGGATTCAATAACTAAATTGCAGAAAAGCTGCCACTGGATATTGAATCACTTGCTCGATGATACGCGTAGTTACGGAGAGGTTAAGGGACTTGTAACAGGTAGCGTTCAATCAGGAAAGACTGCAAATATGGAAGGCCTGATAAGTATGGCGGCCGACTATGATTGGAATTTCTTTATCATCCTATCCGGAACTATCGATAATTTAAGAAAACAAACCAGAGATAGATTCAGGGCAGACCTTCAGAATAGTGAAGGTGGGGTTCTTTGGCGCGTGTTGGATTTTACCGCTGAGGATAAAAAGTTCTTGGAGGATGAACTTAAACTCAATACTTTATCGGGTCCCAAGAACTATGCAAACAGATATTTGACCGTTTGCCTTAAGAATAAAACAAGGCTGGAACGCTTGATTGATTGGTTATACAGTGATCCCAAACGTACAAACAAATTAAGAATCGTTGTTATAGATGATGAGGCAGATCAAGCCAGCATTAATACTGCAGAAATCACCGAGGAGGAAGAACAGGAACGTTGCGCTATCAATCAAATGATTGTGAATCTTGTTAACGGTAGGATGTCAGATGGATCGATTCCGCCCGGTAACATAAAGTTCCAGTCTATGAATTATATAAGCTATACAGCTACACCTTATGCCAATGTCCTTAACGAAGGTCCCGGACTGTCTCTTTATCCTAAAGATTTTATTTGCACTCTTCCCGAGGCCTATGAATACTTTGGCGCTAAGGTTATTTTCGGCAATGAAGAAGAAAACTGTCCGGGGCTGCCGATAGTTCGAAGAATACAACCTGCTGAAGAAGAGCAATTAAAGAAAGTTCATAAAGAGCAACTTTTTGATTTACCCGAAAGCTTCAAAAAGTCGATAGCATGGTTTTTATGTGCGTCTGCAATTCAACGTAAACGCGGTGTGAAGAAATCAATAAGTATGCTGATTCATACAGCTGCGATACAAAATCATCATTTCGTAATATATGAGAGAGTTCGATATTGGCTGACAAAAATCGAAGAAGTCATCTCAGTGTGTAGAAGCATTTATGATATCGAAGTTCACAGTGTCACAAAAGAAGATCTGAGGGATGCTAATCCCGACTATGGTTTCCTGGATGAGATAAATGAGGACTATCCGATATTTGATGAACTTCAGGATGAAATAGTAGGTCTTCTCAGAGATATAAGAAATATTGAACTCGGCGAAGACAAAAAACTTGAATACGGAGAAGGAATACATCTTTGCGTTGATAACTGTAGAGCGAACAAGGAAGCTGAAGAAGGAACATATTTAAGAATAGTATATCCGACGGACGAGCAGTTGAAGGCGATGAATAAAGCACCGGTATTTATTGTTATCGGTGGAAATACTCTTTCAAGAGGATTGACTATTGATGGCTTAGTTTGTACTTTTTTTGCTCGTAATTCAAACCTGGCTGATACACTTATGCAGATGGCCAGATGGTTTGGATACAGAAAAGGATATGAACTGCTGCAAAGGATATGGATGACAGATTCTGTTGTAGAAAAATTTGAAGCGCTCACCAAAATAGACATGGATCTTAAACGTGAAGTTGAAAGGTTCATGAAAGAAGGAGCTTCGCCTTCGAAATTCGGACCGAGAATCAGAAATATACCCGAAATAGCGAAATTCAGAATCACGTCGAAGAACAAGAGTCAGCAGGCGGAGTACGATGATTTTGATTTCTGCGGTGACAGCTATGAAACTACAGATTTTGAAAACGGTAAGTTAATCAAGGATAACTTGGCTTTAACTGAGAAGTATATTTCCGATCTGGCAGGGAAGAAGATGCCAAGGCGTTCGGATGCCGCCAAAGCATGGGTTTGGGATAGAATACCCTATGCTGATATTAAGAATGATTTTTTGACTTACTATTCTATTTCAAAGCACTCGACATTGTATAAAGATCTTCCGTTCTTTTCACAATGGATAGAGTCTATGAATGAAGAGGGGAAGTTCGTCAATTGGAATGTAGCGGTGGTGAACGGAGATAACACCGAAAATCCCTGGACCATTGCTGATGGAATCTCTGCCGGACAGATAGAACGTACCAAGAAAAAAGAAAAAGATTATGTAGATATCGGCTCATTACGTTCCGGACTGGATGCACTTTGTGATGCTGATACATCATCTATGAGCCAGGAGCAAATGGATCTTTTTAAGAAAGTTTGCAAGGAGAGAAAAGACATAATCTCAGAGCGGAAGAATTTGAATTTAGGAGACAGTCCACTTTTGCTGATATATCGGATCAAGAAGGATGGCGGGACTCCGCGGGCTAATTCGACCCACAGAGAAAGATTGAATGAGGAATGCGATATTATAGGCATAAGTATTATTGTCTCGGGAGACAGTATTGGGGAAAGTCATGCCAAGTCGCTTAGAATCAAAATCAGAGAGGAATACATAGATGCTTGATAGTTGTATTTTGGGAACGACGATTAATTCATCATATGGAAGTGGTGCTCTTAAAGCATTGCAAAACGACCATATTCCGGAAGTTGATTTGCTTGTAAGAGAGTCCATCCAAAACAGTTCTGATGCATCACTTAACGAGCCTCAGAATTCCTTTTTTGTCAATTTTAATTACAGATCGTTTCAGCCATCTCGGTTAAACTCCGTGTTAAAAGATATTACCGGAATCCTGAACGAGAGATTCCCAGGTGATTCAGCAGATTATTTGGAGATTAGAGATATTCAAACATCGGGGCTTACGGGAAAGACTAAAGTTAATGAAATTGATCCAATGGATCACGGTAATTTCTTCAAGTTGGTTTTTGATACAGGTAAAGAGCAAACAAATAATGATGGCGGAAAAGCCGGCGGAAGCTGGGGATATGGTAAAAGTGTTTATTTCCGTGTCGGAATTGGCTTAGTTCTTTTTTACTCACATATAAAAACAGAAACAGGTTATGAATCAAGGTTGATTGCTTCTCTGGTTGAACGCGAGGGAACCAGGGACTCGATACTGTCTACTATTAGAACTGATTCGATCGGCCGTGCATGGTGGGGAAGAAAATACGGGACAAGGGAAGATGAGATCGGCCCCATCACAGATGAGGGTGAAATCAACGCAATACTTGACATCTTTGGAATTGAGCCCTTTTTTGATGATGAGACAGGAACATCCATAATAATTCCATACATCGATAAAGCAGCTTTAATGGAAGGCATTTTCCCTGAAAACTGCGATATAAGTGATGAAATTATCGCTATGTGTTCATTCAAAGATGATATAGTCGAGTACACAAAACTTGCGGTTCAGAAATGGTATGCCCCCAAATTAGATAATAAAAATCTCAATGGATACTCAGATCAAAAGAGGCTTGTGGTGCGTGTAAATGATGAACCGATCAGGTTTCAAGATATGCGTCCGTTATTCCAACTTGTTCAGGAGTTGTATACATCAGCACTTAGTGCCAACAGCCAAGGAAAGCAAACTTATATCTCCGAAAAGTTTGAAGGAATCAGGTGCGTTCAAATTCCTTCAACAAAGATAGAGGGTGAAAAAGCAGGGCATGTGGCTACTATAGTTGTAAACAGTTCGGAACTTGGCAGTACAGGTGCCATTATTCCCCCGAGGGCGTACCTCAGAATGTTTAATACTCTGTCGAATAACGATCCTATTGTTATGTTTGCCAGAGCAGCGGGAATTGTTCTCGATTATAAATGCGACACTGAATGGACCAAAGGTCTAATAAAGCCGGAGGGAGAAGACAATTATTTGATATCATTCTTCGTTCCGGATTGCGCACTTCAAGTTAAGCGTAATGCATGGAACAGTGGGTTGGAGAAAAATGATTTCGGTGAGTATTTAAGAAGATGTGAAAAGTCTGATCATATGGATTGGAATGACGAATCCAAACAGACTATTGTAACGAATATAAAAAATCAGGTAGTTAAAAAGATTAATAACTGTTACAAAAAGCAAGACACATCCGAATTGGCAGGAGCAGCCAGCAGATTATCCGGAAAACTTGGACGTAGATTGCTTCCGCGACTTGGATACGGAAAAAAGAGCGGTGGAGGTTCCGGAGGATCCGGGGGCGGTGGAACAGGTAAAATAAGCAACTTCGTATTGGAATTATCTTCGGGTACCTATGACGGTAACAGTGTCTCGATGGAATTCAAGATGACATTCAAAAACAATCTGAAAGAAATAATGCTGGGATTGTTTGTTGAGTCAGAAGTCGGAGTTGTTGATGCAAAAACATGGGCTACAGATATAGGAACTCCTTTCCCCATTACGGTTCCGATTATTTGTAACTGCCAAACATATGCGGTTAATTCAGGTAACACAGTGGGATTTGATACCAGCTGTGGCCCGGATTGCAAGCTGATTAAAAATTCATATACCCAACTTGAATTGATCTATACGGATGAAGGAAATGTTTTGGGTATTAAGATCAATAACGAAATAACTAATGCGATTGTGACAGGTCGGATTGTCTTGGCTTCTTCTGATAAAAAGTATTGCTGCACTATTAAAGAATTAAAAGCAGAAAAGAAAGTTGAAAAGTCCGATGAGGAATAAGGAGCAACAGAATGTTTTTTTATCCTACACTAACAGATGAATTAAAGGATGCAGCCGGGGTTTCATCTACTCCATATACATTTAGCTACTGTGTTGAGGGAATAGATTATAAACTTGTGGGAAAAGGCAAGAGTGTAGTCAAATTCGATGATGAGGCTTGGAAGATCGAACGCGATGGACTTAGGTTAAGGCGGAGAGTTGTTATTGAATATCCGGATGTCTTACATGGAGGTTCGGGAATAGCATGCTCAGATGCTGAGCTGGGTTTGTGTATCATTTGGATAAACAGATCGTTAACACAGACGGGAACGATACTGCCTCAGAACGAATATGAAAACGATTCATCGAAAGTATATGAGTTTGACTACGAGTTTGCTCCCGGAACCTTAAAAGGTGATTTGAATCTGGAAATGCAATTATATATCCGGAAACCTGCAATTAACATTAAGCCTGATGAAAAATCTCTTATGAATGATGAAGGTGTAACGTTGGGGGTTCTCGATGAAACTCATTTGGATTTTGGAAGTATGTACATGGAGTTTCCGATTACCGAAGTCAACAATAAGAAACAACCCATGTGGTGGCTTGAATTGTCGGATTGGAGTGAACCCAAAGAAGATCTGTTTAACGAAGACAATCTGTGCATTTATTTGAATACAGCATATGAGTCATGTCCGAGACTGGGCGACACAATCAAGTATGCCGACGTGTTGATTGATATTATAACTACAGCATATGTAATGCTTTTTAAGCGGGTTATGGACTGCGGATGCCTTGCTGACACGATAAATGATGTGGGATTGGAGCAGGGAAGCATAAGCAAAATACTTTTCTATTTCAAAGACAGCTGTGAAACCGAAATTGATTATTCGTCCGAGGAACGTATGCACAAAACTATATGGATGAACGTTGCTGATATGATTTATGGAGGCGATGAACAATGATTCCTTCAAAAAAGTTTACAAAGACACAGGCAAAACAATTTGTGGAAACGATTGATAAAATGTCGGATCCCGCCTTTGAGGATTTGGTTGCCAAGTGGGCAAGCAACAATGTCGATGATTTTAGTTTCGAATATGAAGAACTACGGAATCGAATAATATCCGTGTATAAAGAAGCTAAAACCCGGGGAGGGTACGAAACCGATTTAAGGGTTGGATTAGCCTTATATAAAGAATTTAACCCGGAAAACGGATTTACATTCGTAATGGCAAACGATGATGATATATGGCGCTATCTGTCGTGCAAAGTTTTTCCAGATATAACTTATGAGAGGTATCCGACGCCCGAGAAAGAAATAAAGGAAAAAGGCGGACATTTAAACCATAAACGATTTTATGCGCATACTCGAAGGATATGGCTGAAAACATTATGGTGGTATGTTTTTCTTTCGTGGCAAGGAACGGAGATCAAGACATACGAGATTCTTAAAGACTTCGGAACCGATACAATAAGCGATTTTATCGAAAGAACGGGCCAAGGATACCGTTTAGCATTGTATAGAAGACTTATGTATGCATATTCACATGTTGATAATAAGTCTTCAAAGCTTTTTAACAGTATTCAGAAGCAAAATCTTGTTAATTGTAGAACCACAGAGCCCGCATTGGTGAAAGATGCAGAGAAAGGATATGTGGAAAACTTGTTTAATCAGCTTTCCATAGAAAGTAATAATGCTAACTGAGGAATTGAAAAATAACTGGGCAGGTACTCCTTCCGGAATGTTTATGAATGTCGTTACTCTTTCAAATGAAGGGTATGAGACATGGACAATGAAGAATCGGTCAGAGTATGGAGTTGCTATTCCGATTGAATCTGAGGATGAGATATCGGAATACTTTTCAGGTGCACATTTTTATACCGATAAGAAAATACTTAACGATAAAGAAGAGAGGAATGTTCTCTTTTTGACCTGTGACAATGAAAGTATAATTGAGCCTTTTTCAGCACTTTGCGCAGAAATGGTTAACCCCGGAGAAAACGGCGAACTTCGTAGTGAACTTGAGAGGAATCCTTTGGTGTGGTGGTCACAATGGAAGGAATTGCTTGGAAACAAGAATGTCGATTTCAGAGCGTATGATGTTTTGGGAGAGTTGTGGGTTCTTAAATATCTGGCAGAACACGGCGAGCAGGCAGAGTGGAACGGACCTAACGGCGCGACATATGACATAGACTGTAATGGGCATTTTGCTGAAGTAAAATCTACTATGGCACGAAACAAGAAGCAGATTACATTAAGTAACCTGTTCCAGCTTGATCCGCCTAACGGACAAAAGTTATATCTCATATTATGTCAGTTTGAATCTGCACAAGAGGGTATTAGCATTAACAGCTTGGTTAAGGATCTTGAACAACTCGGATACAGTTCTTCTGGACTGAACGATAAGCTTAGTAAGTTGGGACTTGAAAAAGGAAAGACAGCCAGAAAAAGAAACTACATAGTTCATGCGGTGACAAAGTATTGCGTGGACGATAACTTTCCGGCAATTAGACCTACGTCTTTTGTAGGAGGAGCTTTACCGGATCGAGTAATGAGTATTACTTATACCGTGACCTTAGATGGGCTTACGGGAGAAAATTTATTATAGATTGAGAGCGTAAACAAACATGTACAGAACAATAGATCTTTGTGCCGGAATCGGGGGAATTCGTAGAGGGTTTGAACGAACGGGGCATTTTACTAATGTGCTTTCTGCGGAAATTGATGTATATGCGGCAAGAACGTATGAAGCAAATTTCGGGGATAATCCGCTAAATGATTTAACAAGTCCGGACTTTAAAAGAAGAGCAGAGGAAGTAGGGTGCGACGTTCTGCTGGCAGGCTTTCCATGTCAGCCGTTTAGTAGTCAGGGACTACAAGAAGGCTTTTCAGATCCGACAAAAGGAACAATCTTTTTTGATATAAAACAAATAATAAAGAAAACACGTCCCAAAGCGATTTTCTTGGAAAATGTTCAAAATATAATCTCTCATGATGATGGGAACACTATGCATGTTATTTTGGACTCGCTCGAGAAAAAACTTCATTACAAGGTGATAGGGGTTACGATAGATGAAAGTGGAAAATTTGTGTATAAACATAGCACGTTTGTAAGGAATACAAAGGATTTTGGACTTCCGCAAAATCGTCCAAGAGCTTATTTTATAGCATTTGATAGGCAGTTATATGGCGAGTTGGTGAATCAACTACCAAACAGCCTACCAGTTAGACTATCAGATAGATTACTTCATAGTGAGCATTTGAATAAATCTTTGACGGAGTTGTTGGAACCTCAAGTAGATATCCATTACTATATGTCTGCAACTTATTTGAATACTTTGGAGAATCATGCAAAAAGGCAGAAAGAAAACGGGAATGGCTTCGGATACTGTATTGTAAACAATCCCTCAAGAACAAATCAGATAGCAAATACAATATTGGCAACCGGTGGTTCAGGAAAAGAAAGAAATCTAGTGATTCAGCCTATGCCCAACTATGACTATACGGATCTGAGAGTTGCAGCGATTGTAAATCGAAAAAAAGGGGGCTTGAATAGCAAGAATATAAGAATAATGACGCCGAAAGAGTGGGGAAGACTTCAAGGATTTTATGAATATGGATTTGTTGATGAAAACGGTATCGATCACTTTCATTTTCCAGACAATGTTCCGGAAGGACAGCAATATAAACAGTTTGGAAATTCAGTGTCAATACCGGTAATTGAGACAATGGCTGATTTCTTGTATGAATGCTTAATTTATATGAACCGAAACTATGAAAATGTACTTGTAAATCTTGCGAAAGTGAATGGGAGAATTACTGCCAGAATGGCAGCGGAATGTCTTGATGTTGACGTAAGACAAGCATCTCAATATTTGGCGCGATTAACACAAGATGGATTAATGATAAGGAACGGTAATGCACGGGGGACATATTATTGTGTCACGGCAAATGGAGGAAATGCATGAGTATGCAAGAGAAGGTTAAAATACAGATTCATCCGAGAGCATTTGCAGCATTTGGAGAAGAACTTGTTACGAATGATAGCGTGGCAGTGTTAGAGCTTGTTAAAAACTCATATGATGCCTACGCTTTTGAGGTTGTAATCGAATTTGGAAAAGATGAAGACGGTTTTCCGTTTATTTCAATAAAAGATGATGGCTTAGGCATGACCAAGGAAGTTATCATTAATGCATGGGCTACAATTGCTACTCCATTCAAAAAGAAGAAGCCAATTGTATCAAGAGTGGTTGATGGTCAAGAACGACAGAGAGTTGTGTCAGGAAATAAAGGTCTGGGAAGGTTTTCTGCTGCAAGATTAGGTAATACAATGACAATGATTACGAAAACAGAGAATGGTCCAGCTATGAAGGCGTTCTTTGATTGGCGATTGTTTGACAGTGTTGAGACGATTGAAGACTGCAGTATGACATTAGAAGAAGTTGATAATGTTGAAGGTTGCGGAACACAAATAATTATATCTCAACTGAATGCCAATTGGGACAATGAGGACCGAATTGAAGAACTGAAGAATGAGTTATCAAGAATGGTCTCACCTTTTTCGAGTGTTAGCGATTTCGCAATCAAAGTTATTACGGGTAAAGAAGTAGCGGACGCGGACGTATTTATTAAGCCTAAGTCATTTATTGAAAAACCGGTTTATAAAATAGTTGGGGAAGTAGATTCGAACGGAACTATTTCGTATGAGTATAAATATAACAATGTGGACAAAACTCGCGAAGCGACAGGACAAGTTTTGTGGACGGAAGAGAATTATAGAGATTGTTACGATTTACTTGATATAAACGAAGATTTCCTACCTTATCGAGCTGGCAATTTTTCATTTGAAATAAGAGCATGGGATATGGATTCCGAAAGTATTCAATCAGTTTCGGAACGGTTCAATATTGGAAAAAGAGACTTAAAAGCCAGTATAAAAATGTATAAAGGGATCTCAGTTTATCGCGATAATGTTTTGGTACTTCCGAAGTCTGAAGCAGGAAGAGACTGGCTAGGATTAGATGCAAAAAGAATTAGTCAGATTGGACGAAGAATAAGTACAAACCAGGTTATTGGAATCGTGAATATCTCGAATGAATGTAATCCGAATATTAAAGATACGACTGATCGAGAGAAATTGGCTGATACCTTTGAATATAAACAGTTTTATGAAGCTATGCTTCAAGTAATTGATACACTGCAAAGAGAAAGAAATAGTGATAAAGAAGACGGTAAAAAACAGAATACTCTATCTGAAATTTTAACGCCATTGTCTTCAGGTGAACTTGTTGAATCTATTGAGATTGCAGTTGAAAAGGGAGCAAATACAAATGAGATTGTAGAATATGTGCGCGACTATCATGAAAGAAACGAATTGCAATTAAAAGAATTGAATGATCGATTAATCTATTATGCTCAAACTGCTTCTTTGGGTTCAGTGGCAATAGTAATTATGCATGAGATACTTACGGGGATGACATGTATTAAGCGTTTCTTGGATCGTATTAAGCCGTCTATACCCGAAGATAAAAGAACAAATGATTATTATGATACGGCACTTAGAAGTCATGCCAGAATACTGGAAGTTACAAATAGTTTTGCCCCTCTATACAAAAGGGATTTAAGAAAAAAAATCGTACCTGTAGGGCTAAAAGAAACAGCTGATTTGAGCTTCAATCTTGTTAGCGCAAAGAAAATGAGTGAGGGGGTTATATTTGTTAATGAGCTTAGTGACAAAATAAAGGTTTGCATGCATGAAAGTGAGATCCAAACTGTGTTCATAAATCTTTTTGACAATTCGTGTTATTGGACACAAGAAAACGAAAACGAGAGAAAGATTACTGTTTGTTTGGAGTCTTTTTCTGGTGGTAAGGCCATCATATCTGTTAATGACAATGGACGTGGCATCTTGCCGCAGGATGCGGAAAGAGTATTTGTACCAGGTGTAACATCGAAGCCAAAGGGGATTGGCATGGGACTTGTTATTGTTACAGAGATAGTTAAGGCATATGGCGGAAAAGTTGGGGTAAGCCAAAAAGGAAAAATAGGCGGAGCCTCTATAGTACTGGAATTACCAATTGTGGAGGAGTAAAAGAAATGAAGGCACTTGTAATAGAAGACAACAAAGACACAGTTCAAGGGATATTGGATTATTTTGAGGATAATGGATGGGAATCATTGCTATGTGGATTTTCAGATGCGCGTCAAAAAGTGTTATCTTTTAGGCCGGAACTGATTGTTATGGATTGGATGTACGATGCTGAGAATACTGATGCTGGGAAGAGCATTTTTGACGATATTTATGAATTTTGCTTTGTCCCGACAATTGTTTTTTCAGCATTGGCGAAAACAATTAATCTTGATGAGGTAGCACCTTGTAATCCTTTGATTGAGGTGTATGAAAAGGGCGATGAGAGCGTAGTAATTGAACGAATAAAAGAATGGGCACCATATATCGAGCCAGTAAGTGGATTAAAAATGGAATTGAACCAATCCTTACTTGCATCGAGTAGAGTAATTGAATATTTTATTAAGCTAAAAACGGAAGAGGCAGGAGTAATAAAATATATGTTGAACAAACGTGCTTCTTTATGCTTTGACGATGATTTTATAGCTACAGAAAATGGGCTTCCTCAATGGGCCTCATATGAATATCCGCCAAGTAAAAATGATTTACACGTTTCTGACATACTTCGAAAATGTTCGCCTGAAATGAATGTTAACGAACCTGGGCAAGCGACGGATTATTATGTGGTGCTTACTCCTTCTTGTGATATGGCACGTTTAAGTGAGGAATCTGATAAGATGATATTGATTGCTCATTGCGAAGAACCAAGCTTCTTGATTGACAAAGCCAATATTTCATCCAAAGAAGATAGAGCATTAAAGAGCTTGAGTAATATATTTCATACAGGGTATTTTAATTCGCTTGTTCCCATGCCTGCTCTTCCACAAGTAATACCTCCGCTTGTTCTTAATTTGAAAGATATTAGTATAGTAAAGCATAACTTGATTGGAAAGAATGAAAAAGACATCGAAGGAAAGGACTTTTATAGGGTTTCTTCGATGATCAGTCCATATAGGGAACAGATTGTGTGGGCTCATTTGATTGATTCTTGTAGACCTGGTCTTCCTGATCGAGATGTAATTGCTTGGGGAAAAGAGATGTTGGGGAAATAGCATTATTTGCCTCTCAATTAAGAAGGAGATTTACATAGATGGGTATGTCAAAGTTGCAATCGCTTCTGAAAAAATTTATAGATGAATATGTAACAGAACTTGCTGATGCAAGAGCAACCAAAAACTATAAGCGTCCTTTTGGAGCAATTGTTCGCCAGGATATAGCATCCATTATTCGATCTTATGTATCTGAAAAAGGGGCTCAGTTCTACGTTAAAGGTAGTGTGGGCGCGGGTCCTTGGACGGATGTTCCGTGGATAGGAGTTTTTGATACAAGAGTAACCAAGTCTGCCAGAAAAGGGGTTTATATTGTCTATCTGCTAAACAAGGATAAGAAGGAACTGTATCTTACTTTAAACCAGGGCGCTACGGATGCATCTCAGGATGACGACAATGACGGAGAACCGTTACCGTTTATTGGTGTCGCGAAAAGTAATGCAGACAAGATGCTTGATAAGCTTCATGCAAATGCAGATAGTATACGAAAGCTATTGAATGCAAAGCCAGGACAATTGACAGGTAAAATTGAAACAGGGTCACCGGCATACGATGCAGGCTGTATTTTTTACATAAAGTATTCATTGGATTCCATTCCTGAAGACGAAAATCTTAAGAGCGATCTTCTTGGCATGGTTGATGTTTATGAGCAATATGTTGAAGAGGTGTTCCTAAAGGACGATGTGAAAAAAAGATTCTTTGATTATTTGGGCCCAGAGGATAGCCTCCGCTCTTATGTAAAATCATATAAGCTTGTTTTCCTGAAGTCTTTTTTTGAAAAACGGAACGAACAGAGTATTTCTCATGACGATATGGTGACACTGTTTAAGAGCTTCTATATGGACAGAATAATCAGAGGGCTTGAAGCTGATTATGATGCAGATCCAGTTATTTCAAACATCGATTCGAGCTCTATGCAACAGATTTTGAGTGTAATTCGCAATAATCCTTATAATGCCATTAGTTCAAAAGGTTTTTTCAGTGAAGAAGGAGCCACGTTTAAGATGGATGATAAACTGTGGGCTTCTCTTACTGAAGAAGATAAAGACTCCATTGTCAATCTTTTGAATAAGAAACTAGAACTGTATTACAAACAATATGAAGCGAAGAATAGGTCTGAAATGCAAGGAAGTGAGGAAGAGGTGTCAACGAAAGAAACAATTGAAACAATCAAGCGATATATTGCATCTGAGGGGTTCAACTATGATGATGGATTGATTGAGAACTTCTATCTCAGCTTAAAGGCAAAGCCATTTGTACTTCTGGCAGGTACCAGCGGAACCGGAAAGACTAGATTAGTGCGTCTTTTTGCGGAAGCAATAGGGGCTAAGAAAAAGGAAAAAGATGATACAGAGGAGAATAACTCAAGGTATTTGCAGGTTGCGGTAAAGCCGGATTGGTCTGACTCTACTGATTTATTTGGACATGTTAACCTTAAAAATGAGTTTGTTCCCGGAGCTATTATTGAGTTTATTAAGAAAGCGGAAGATGATCCCGAAAAGCTGCCGTATATACTGTGCTTAGATGAGATGAACTTGGCTCGAGTCGAATACTATTTCAGCGACTTCCTTTCTGTCATGGAAACCAGGGATCGGAAGGGAGATAGTATAACAACGGATAGACTTATTCCTAAAGGATGTTATTCGGGTGATGAAGAGGCAGGAAAACTTTATGCTGACCTGATTATCCCGGAAAACCTTTACATTGTCGGAACGGTTAACATGGATGAAACTACTTTCCCGTTCAGCAAGAAGGTTTTGGACAGAGCAAACACTATAGAGTTTTCGCATGTTGATTTTGAATTGCCGGATGAGTTTGATGATAAAGAAGTTGCTCCTTCCATGGTTGGGAACGATTTTCTTAAGGCAAACTATTTGAATCTAAAAAAAGACTGCAAGGATCGCTGGGAATCGGTCAATACGTTTAATGATACTGTTTCTAAAGTTAATGACATACTTAAGAAGGGTGATGCTCATTTCGGTTACAGAATGCGGGATGAGATCATATTCTACATGTTGTACAATGAAGATATGGGGCTGCTTTCCGAAAAAGAAGCTTTTGATAATCAGATAATGCAGAAGATTCTTCCGAGAATTCAAGGTAGTTCCGAGACCACAGCGAATCTGTTGAAAGAACTGTTTACTAAAGTCTGCGCAGGTCCTTATACAAGCAAAAGCGGTCAGTCGGATGCACGTAAGATGGAAGCCTACTTATCGGATGGTGGTATAGCTGATTATCCGAAGAGTGCAAAGAAGATTTGTATGATGCTTAGGAGATACGAAGACGATGATTTTACCTCTTTCTGGGTGTAATCAAATAGTCGATGTGACAGCGTCTGGAATACGAGTCACAATTAAGAGAAGAAAAGAAGCTTCTCTTACTTCTGACGCTCTTAAGGAACAACCGTCAAAGATAGAGGTATGGGGACATATCGAGAAATTAGCTATTGGCGGATATGATTGTAGTGCTTCGGGAGAAGACTATGTCAAAGAAGAAACCGCTCCTTTGTTCTTTGAACAGTCGGACTATATTGTAAACGCGAAATCTCTTGTTGGTGTTCCACTGCATTTTGACCATGCGGATAAACATATCAGAGAATCAATTTCACAGCTTGAGGATGATGAACCGGACCGTATCGGTGGAGTTATTAATTTCGGTAATGAAGTGGGGTATTCCGATCTATTATTCTTTGATGATAAAGGGAACAGATTACTGCTGGAGATAGAGGTTTTTCCTTCAAAGCTTTCATACAAAGATGATTACGAAGCAATTCGAAATGACATTAATGAGATGGTCGAGGCTGCGGCCATAGACTTTATTAATTCCACATATTCGTTGGGCACTGTCAGTAGTACCAGAAATACTGTTCCTGCGATATTCTTCGCACTTATTAATCAACTCTTTGACAGATTTTTTAAGGCAGCTAAAGTTATAATGCAAAAGCCTAATCATAAGCTTTTTAAGGAACATACAATCGTTCCGGAACATAAGCTTAAGCAGACTGACGGTAGATCTTTGCAATGGATTGTAAAGCATCCGGGTTATGTGGACAATACCGGATCGGGAATTGGTGTATCGAAAGTTTTGGGCGTTCAAAAAAGAGTATCTTATGATACGATTGAGAATCAGCTGGTTAAATTCATGCTGTTGACAACCGTGAAAAAGCTTATGAGATTTAGGCGTATATATTTAACAGGCTTCAAAGATCCCGAAAAAGATGCTGACGGGGAAATACTCGACAGGATCGATAACATGGTCGCTAAACTCAGCAGTCAGCTTAAGAACCCGGTATTTGAAGAAGTTTCTAAACTTAAGGGAACAAATACTATGTCTCTGGTGTTCCAGATGGCTCCTGGATACAGGGATTTGTATAGGTATTTTCAACTGATCCAGAGGGGGATTAGTTTCAGCGGAGAGGTATATAGTTTGTCGTTAAAAGAAACGTCTACTCTATATGAGTATTGGTGTTTCATAAAGCTTGTGAACATTTTTAAGAACAACAAGGAACGCTATGCTTTGCTGGACAATGGAGATGAGATTATTAAAGCAAGTAGGAAAGGAATAACGGTTTCCTTATCAAAGAGCGCTTCATCAGCAGTTAAGTTTTTAGATCTTACTACAGGGGATACGATTGAGTTGGTTTATAATTCGGGCGAGTATCCATCTGAAACGGTCAGACAGGTGCCTGATAACGTGCTTAAGATTGCCAAATGCACTAACAAGGATAATAAAAAAGCGTACTTTCAATATGTATTTGATGCAAAGTACAAGGTGGAAATGAATCCTGACGGGATACACTATCCTGATCTTAAGCCCGGGCCCAAAGTGGAAGATATAAATACTATGCATCGTTACAGGGATGCTATTGCGCCTCCCAAAGGTGATCATTTTGAAAAACTGATGTTTGGAGCTTATATTCTTTTTCCGTATCCATTTAGTGAAGGAGATTATAGATCACATAGATTCTATAAGAGTATTGATTCGGTTAACATTGGAGGAATTCCTTTCCTGCCAGGGAAAACATCGATTGCTGAGGAAGTTATAGCCAGACTGGTCGGTGAATCGGATACCAGTGCATACGAAAGAAGTATTCTTCCTAAAGGCATTGAGGAAAAGCTTGAGCGCGTTGATTGGACTAAACGGAATGTCCTTGTCGGCTCTTTAAGTTCGACGGAGCAGTGGCATCTTTGCCGAAGCGGGAAATATTACTATGTTCCGGTTGCGAGTTTGCCTGATTATCATCAGGTGGACTACGTTGCTGTTTATCAATCAAAGAGATTGTTCGGAGAACATGCCGGGATACTATTCTATGGTGAAGTGACGAAAACAGAGGTAGTATTGCGAAAAGACATTAACGACCTCGCAGGACACACGCCTCCCGATATGAGATGCTACAGATACACAGTCAAAGAGTGGAAAAAACTTGATTCGAAGATAGAGTTTGAGAGGGACTGGGTATATAGACCGCGATATTCAAGTGACTTTCTGCTGAAGAATGTAAAGTCTACATTTGAATTATTTAATATTAGGTCCGAAGTGGATTATAGATTGGTTTATGAACTCCGTAGAATACAAGAGAATATCAAGGTTCAGGACAATGCGACTGAGCTGTTTGTTAAAATAAGCGATACTGTCTCTTTGTATAACGATGAGGCATTTATAAGGGTATATGATTCGGGAAAAGAGATACTCAGGCGGCCAGCAACAATGTTTGCAAAAACTCCAAGCATTGTTTTTGAGGCTATTAAGGAATCCGTCGTAGGTAAAATATTTTAGTATCTGTGAGGTGCTACAATGAGAGATATAAAAATAGAAAAACTACATATTGATCATTTTCGAGGCATTTCCAACGATTTGGACTTATCATTTAATGTGACAGGACAAGCAGAGTCAGCTCTGATATTTGGGGATAACGGTAGTGGCAAATCAAGCATTGTGGATGCGATAGAGTTTATAACTTCTGGCACAATACAGGGTAATAAGTCTACCAAGGCTGGAGGATGGTTGTATAATTCTGTATCTTTGGAAAACAAAGAAAAGGCCAATATTGTCATTGAATTGATGAATCACAATCCAATTAGTGCTCTTTTTGAACGAAATATAGAAGAACAAAAAGTTGAGGGTGAATGGTCTACAATAAAAGAGTTTAGATATGCACCTTTCATATTAAGGCGCATGGATATCCTTAATTTTTGGAGTCAGCAGACTCAGCAAAAACTGATGCTTTTTTTTAAGTATGTTGATACGGAATCTGAAGAGACGCTATTTGCTGATGATGAAGAAGTTCAGATGATTGAACGGCAGCGGATAGATAAAAAGAATGAAAAAAGAGAATTGATAGAAACAATATGTAGTTTCTATAAGCTGAATGCCGATGGACTACTAACCAAAAATAAGGGAGACTTTTTTAAGTATATTAAACCATTTAATAACGGGAAAAATCTAAAGCAGTTAAGCAATAGGCATCCTCAGCATGATAATTTGGTTAAATTGGCAAAGATATATGATGAAATAGGGAGCTTAAAACGAAAATACAAAGAGACTCTTAAAAGTAAAAATGAGATAATATCAAGTACCTATAAGGGTGATAAAAAAGAGAAACTACAAAGAATAATGCTTGAAATATCACCGGCAGTGACTAGTGCTTTTAAGAAAATATCCCGAACAAGTGACTATGTTGAGGAAATAGATATTCGAGTTGCAAATCTTTCTGAGATGTCTTTGGAATTTATGGTAAAGCTGGAAAATGGTAGTAAAATGCAACCTCAAATGCTTTTTTCTGAGGCGAACAGGGACTTGCTATCATTACTGTTATACTTTGAGTTTATTTACTATTCTCGGAAATTTGGTCAGGCGAAAGTGCTTGTCTTGGACGATATTTTTCAAAGCGTTGATTCTACGATACGTTTTAAAGTTATGCAGTATTTGATAGAGCGCTTTAAGGATTGGCAAATAATCATTACAACACATGACAGGCTTTGGAAAGAACAATTGATTCAACTGTTTAGAAATCACGGCAAAGAATTACAGCAGTTTGAAATCATGAACTGGTCTTTTCATGAAGGGCCACGTGTAGTGGGCAGTAAAAACAATTTTGATGAAAAGCTTTTAAACTCAATAGAAAATGGAAGTACTGCGGATATATGCGCTAGCGCTGGCTACCTGCTTGAATATATGTGTGAAAAACTTAGTTGCATTCTTTCAACAAATATTAAGAGAAGAGCGGGGGATAGATATACTATCGGTGATCTTTGGCCTGGAATCTATAAAGAATTGAAAAAGTCGCAAGGTAAAGAAACTTTTGGAGAGCTTAACGACTTGCTTTATCTTAGAAATATGGTCGGTAGCCATTATAACGAATGGAGTTTATCTTTGTCGAGGACTGAGGCTAATGATTTTGCCAAGGTTGTTCTGGATGCATATTATCTGGTATGTTCCAAAGATAGCGGTAAATGGATCAGAAACATTGGAGAAATAGTGACCGCGGCTTTTCCTGTTGATTGACCTTAGAAGATAAACTCAGTGAAAGTCAAAGGGAAAGAAATATTATAAAGATAATAGGTGCAAATAAAGAATGCATAGAAAAGAGGACTTGCGGGGGAGGTAATTGGAGAGAGCCTTATAGATTTGGATTTGTGTTTTTGCCCATTAATGGACAGAAACATACGATTAGCGCAAGGATTTATTCTAATGATTGGAAATGGAAATCTTACTTGCGCTGGAGCACTACTAAGGCTTCAACTAGATAATGGCTTACGATTATAGGTCTAAAATATAGCCGAGGATGAAAAGGCTATAGTTGATTGTTTATTAAAGGGAGAAAAAAGTCGAAATTTGAAGGATAAGAGCGGGAAAAAGATGTAATGTTATTATTTTATGTAAAAAAATGGACTGTGAATCAGTCCATTTTTCAATTTATTGAATTATTGAAAAATGATGAACAATCTCATTTTTGTGATATAATGCATAATACAGATAATATTTCTGTTATTCGTATGGGCGGGATGGCTTGGTCTCGCTCTGAGATAGCTGATGAATTTGATGGTCTTTTGATTAAGTAAAAATATGATAAGGGGTTAATAAGTGTATAGTCAATTTGTAAATAATTAAGAATAAGGAGCTTATATGTTTTTCTTGAGAAAAGAAGATGTTTCAGACTTTCAAGACCGCTGTGAAGTGGCGCTGTTTTTATCACATCATGGGAATATTGAATTTGTTGAATATAAAAGTAAATTTCATTTTATTGGAAGCACAGAAGAATATGGTGAGGAAGATTTTTATCTATTCAATTCGCCATCAAACGCAGAAAAGACAGGTGTAGTTTATAGATTTCAAAGCGGAAAAGAACTAATGGGTTTTAGATATGACCGCTTTAATCCAGAATTTATAGATGATTACCGAGAATTTGCTGAAAACCCGTTCAAATATATTATTGGACATTTTTTTGAAAATGGGTGGATTCAAAGATTTGGAAGATTGTTTCTTTCCATTCCGCCCGAAAGTTTTGAGGAAGTAAATTTATATAAATATAAGGGAGCTCCTAACGAGAAAGATGAAGATTCAGTAAAACTTTTTAATAAATTTATAAGTGGAAAGTTGACTTTTGTTAATCCCTCCACTTGCAATGATCCGTTTGATTGTGAGTGTGAAATTCCTCTATATGAATCGATTCCATTGGTGGTTTATATTGCAATTAATAAAACGAAATTTAGTAAGTCTCCGGCACGACGTATTAGTTTAAAGGACATAACTGCTTTGGTTGAAAAATATATTGAAAGCAAGGCTGTCGAGTTTGATTATTCTTTAAATATGTTTGAAGATTTAATCGAATATATTTATTGGGAAAAATATAGCATGTTGGGTTCTGATTCTATCATTGCTTTATATTGTTATGATATGATTCAAAATGTTATCAATTTAAAGAATAAGTTTCGCATTCTCTGCTTATCACATGAGCCTAAGGATATTTTGATGTGGGGGTATTATGGTGAGAGTGGAAAGGGCATTTGTTGTGGTCACAAACCCAAAAGTATCGTTAACGGGCTCGATATAATACGTGGTAATTACATTTGCATTTATGGCAATGTTATCTATCCTTCAACGAATAAGCGCCCAAAATTCCAAAGATCTTCAAAAAACGATATAGCAGATGATATTTGGAATTATGTTGTTCAATGTACGTTTACCAAATACTATAATTGGAAACATGAAAACGAATTTCGTTTTTTGTTGGTTGGACCGGAGTTCTCTTCAGATTATGTGGAGATAGATTCGAACATAGAAGAAATATATTTGGGGTGCAAATCTGATAAAGTTAGTTTGTATAAAAGAACTTCTTTTTCACCAACACCTTATATTCTAAAAATGCATCCTGATAATTATGAGTTGTATGTATAACTATCTTGTTGAAAAGCGGAGAAAGGTTTAAACAAATTTATAAATGAAAGGAATAGAAAAATGGCAAAGACATTTGAAACACTTATTAAAGAAAAGGGCATTTCCTCTACTGGACGTTGGTATCCAGTTTCTGTTGATTCATTCCGTAAAGGTTTTAAACCTATGAGTAGTATTGCTGAGGGATACTATCCATTAATCAATAATCTTGCCTATAATCTACAATACATGGAGTTTTTGGAAAAGGAGATGGCAGAATTACAATTATCTGATGTTTTATATACTATGATTGTAAAATCGTATGTTATAACAGGCTGTGGAATCATTGAAGGTATTTTCTCTTACATAATTAAATCGCATGGATGGGAAAAAAGGAATGATGAGGAAGAAGTGTTAAGTAGCCAAGCTCAACAAAAAAATAGAGAAGGCGATACGTTAGTAATAAGGACTGTTATAAGTAAGAAGGTCACACCTGAACCGGCTAAGATGACTTTTGACGAAATGATAAAGTGTTTAAATCACCATCATAAGGCTTTAAAAATTGACCATTTATTATATCCGCAAATAAATCGTATAAGAGATCTTAGGAATAGAGTTCATTTACAAAAGAGCAGTAGTAATACTGATCATGATTATAATTCATTTAACTACAAGGTAAAGAATGATATGCAAAATATATTGTATAACATTTTGTGTTCATCTAGTGTGACAGATAGTAGCGCAATAAGGAATTATGATTTTTTGAAACCAGTTTCTGATGTTGAGTGATATTGTTCAATCATATGTTTCTCGAATTTACTTCCGAATTCAAAGCAATTTATAATTTTGGTTTCAAAGACTCTGCAAAAACGCAATTCTGATTATTAGAAATATGATTGGTTTGATGAAGAGTTGTTTAATCTAAGTTGATAGTATTGAAAGGTTTCGGACTATAATGATTTGTTCCTCGTGCTTGTCAAAAACAATAATTGGTGCCTTCGAGCGTGATATACTAGTTAATTCACCTAGAGATTATAATTATATAATAGGCGAAGGTGGTGGCAACGTTGCGAAAAATTAATGGCATAAACTAGAGGAATGCTATATGAATGATACTCTTATTTCGGGAAGAAAAGAATATAAGCAACTTGTTGAAGAAATAGCTGATACATGGAGAGGTCGTCAGGAAAATGTTCATAAAGTGCAGCTTTCGTGGTGTGAGGATAACCATGAAGTGAATCTCTGGAATTATTGGCAAGGGTTCGGTAATACGTATGTGGACATTGTAGTTATGGGCCAGGATTGGGGTAATCCGGGAAAGAATTTGCCTACTATGGCAAATATAAGAAAGATTCAATCAGGAGAGGGTTCAGCATATTATTGTGATAGGTATGGTGACAGCAAATTATCTGTTACTGATGAAAATCTCAAAACATTGGTGGGGGTATTAAGAACTTCTGACGGAAAAACTTTTAAGGAAATAGATAAGAGAAGATATGACGGATTGTTCTTTACTAATTATTGTCTGGGATATAGAAGTGGTAAAGAGTCCAGTGGTATGACTCATGCGATTATGGAACAGGATGATAAGTTTTTTATTCGATTGCTTGACATTCTGAGACCTAAGGTCGTAATTTGCTTAGGCAAAATCACATACGAAAGAGCAGTTTCTGCAGTGAGTAGAGAAACGTTTAGAGTCCATAATTATAATGACTGCTTGAATACCGGTAAGAATGTCTATCAAGAGGGTGATAGCCCTTTCGTATTCGGTATGGGGCACTGCGGAAGCTTCGGTACAAATAGGAATCGAGTAAGAGGAATAGAAAAGTATCCTGAATTGGCTGGAAAATCTGGATTAGAGCTAATGAAGATGGACTGGGAAAGAGTAAATGATTATTTATAGAGATGATGATGAATTGAAATATGATATGGTTTCAGGTTCGATTCATTGTTCCTGTGTTTTTGGGGCCTCTTCATATATAACGTATGAAGATGTTTATCGAGAAACCAGAGACAGGAAAAAAGCGATTGAGGCGTCCTGGAAGGCAA
>JAEEGL017387565.1_pt1 | contig 24095 bp, 19 predicted proteins | sample 9134231 | NCBI WGS metagenome assembly JAEEGL01 (sample SAMN16246548, study PRJNA631951) | gut metagenome | biome: gut microbiome; feature: rumen; material: fiber-attached | host: Bos | place: Iran: Karaj | collected 2018-10
CGCCGCGTTCGTCGACTCCACCGACAGGTAGTACGTCCCCCCCTCCAGCAGCAGCGCCTTCGTCGAGGCGGCATACCCGCCCGTCGCCTTGTCCAGCTTCGCCGCCACGTTCCCGACGGACTTCAGGCTGTAGGTCGTTCCGGACTTGCCGGCCTTCTCCTGCAGCGACCAGACCGTCACCTTCACCGCGTCCGACGACGCCACATCGAAGACCACCGACGCCCCGCTCCCAAGCGTGAACGCCTTGTAGTCCACCGCGTCCCCGAAGCCGACCCAGTCCGACACGGCCGTCTCCGCCATCAGCGTCCCCGCGTCCCCGACTGCGCCTTCCGCGCCCTTCGTCTTCATGTCCCCCCAGTCGTCCGAGTTGTCGCCCTGCGCGAAGACCTTCTGGCCCTCCAGCGCAAACGAGTAAGCCGAGGCCGTCTTTCCCATGTCGGAACTCTTGACGACCACCGTGTAGTCCCCCGCGTCCAAAAGCACCGCCTTCCCCTTGTTGAAGGTCAGCGCCCCCTTCTTGACCACCCCCGACGCCACTTTCTTCTTGCCTTTCAGGATGTCCACCGAGCAGTTCAGCCCGCCGAACTCCCCTGACAGCATGAACCAGCCCGGCAACGCCACATCCAGCGCAAAGTCGTCCTGGAGGTCCTGGTCGCCCCCGATCCCCCCCTCGAACTCCCGCCGGGCGAACTCCTCCGGCGTCGCATTGCCCTCGCTGACCGTCAACGACAGCGTGGAGTCGTTCATAGTCAGTTCGTAGGCGACCATCTTCGCCTGCGCCGTCTGCCCGACGGTCAGCGTGCAGAGCACACTCTTGTCCTCGCCGACCACGGAGATGCTTTCATCGAACTCGGAAGCGCCGCCCATCAGCGCGTAGGTTCCAAACTCCTGCTCCGCGGAGACCGTGACCGTAAGATTCGCCTCGCCGTCAAACTGCGGCACGATGGAAAGCATGACCTTCGCATTGGGTTTCACGCCTGTCACGTCAAAGTTCAGAGTGCCGTTTTGAGGCAGTGTCAGCGCCCCCTGGACTGTCAGATTGCAATTGCCAAGTATGTCCACCTGGGAGAATCCTGAGATGCCGCCGTCAACAATTGTGCCAGGCGGATTGGCCACAGTGAGGGTCCCACCATTGCCAATGAGCCCGCTCATCCAGATGTCAGAATAACTCCCGCCGATGCCAGAATTACTCCCGCCGATCCAGACGTCATTGGTGCCGGAACCAGTCAGGTTGACCACATCGGCAACATAACCGCTCACAAGGTAGACGATGCCGTTTTCGCCAACTGCCGCAGCGGCTGCCGTCATGGAAGCGAACGCATTTTTACCCCATTCTAGTAAAAAATCGCCGACAAATTTGCCAAGGACGTCGTCCATCGTCCAAGCGGTGTCCACGAAGGTGTCGACAATCAGGGGCGAAGTGATGAGGAGTGTTTTGCCATCGTCCAGGAACCTATGGCCGAAACCGCCGTCAACCGTGACCGTCGAATAATAGTCATCAAAGCCGTCTTCGGCGCAGAGAACCCTCTTGGTGGGAGCCGCGAAGCCGCTGCCGTCAATGCGGATGGAGACCTGCTGCGGCACCGCGCAGGAGCAGGTGACACAGTAGTTCGGGTCCAGCGTGAGGCCGCTGAAGCCCTCCAGGGAACTCAGGCTTCCTTCGCTTAGGAACACCAACTCCCGCGAAACGCCCGCGTTGCCTCCTCCAAAGGCGACGACCGCGTCGTCGCCAGTGGCGAAGGCATCCGTGCCGATGACGGCGCTTCCATCCTTCGTCGTCACTTGGGTTCCGTTTTCCTTGTCGGCCCAGGCGCTGTTCACATAAACCTTCTCAACACTCATTTCTCTGCTCTCCTCTTGGTTGAAAGGAACTTCGTATAATATGATGCCGTTTCGGCATTGTCAAGCATTGAGATACGCTTTTTAGCCCAAAAGCCAAAAAACCAAAAAGTGCCTGGAGAAAAAAGAGAGGAACCGCGTAGCGGCGACAGATTCTGCAACAGCACTACTCCTCCTGAACAGTTACCAGAGCCCAATGCCTAAAGCCTAAACCCAAAACTCTCCAAGTCCGAGGTCAGGCGGGCCCATCCCGTCGTCATGTCGGCTTGCCTGCATGACAGAGGGCAGCCACCTCCCCATGGGGAATCTGCCAAATCCCCTGCCTGGACAGGCGGCCAGCGGCTTGGATGCTATAGTACGTTTCAGGCGGCGCGGGCATGTCGGGCGCCTTGTCCTGGCCGACAACTCCCGACCTGCGCCAGCTGGCTTTTCCCACGCCGCCGAGTCTTGAAGCCACCTCGCTGAATCCTACCTATTGGAGCATTGATGAACAAAATACTACAGAAACGGCAGTTGTCTGACAATGTATTTCGGATCGAGGTGGAGGCGCCCTTGATTGCACGGGAACGCCGCGCGGGGCAGTTCATCATTCTTATGGTTGACGAGGCGATGGGGGAACGCATTCCGTTGACCATTGCGGACGCAGATCCGAAGACTGGTTCCATTTCACTGATTTTCCAGACGGTCGGCGCTACCACCATGAAACTGGCCAGGCTCAAAGAAGGCGACTGCATCGCCGCCGTGCTTGGGCCGCTTGGCAGGCCGACTTCCATTCGCGGGGCAAATGGCGAGCCTGCGGGGCGCGTGGCATGCGTCGGCGGCGGCGTGGGGCTGGCCCCGCTCTACCCCATCGCCAAGGCGCTGAAGGAAGCAGGCAACCAGGTGACTATCATCATGGGCGCACGCAACAAGTCCCTGTTCGTCATGGAGGAGGAAATGCGCGCCATTGCAGGCGACAACCTCATTCTTGTCACCGATGATGGCAGTTCGGGCCGCAAAGGCCTGGTCACGGACCCCCTGAAGGAGATCTGCCAGGCAGGCAATATCGACGAGGTCATTGCCATTGGCCCTCCCATTATGATGAAGTTCTGCTCGCTGACCACGGCGCCGTTCAAGATCAAGACAACGGTATCCCTCAATACGATCATGATCGATGGCACAGGCATGTGCGGCGGGTGCAGAATTTCCGTGGGCGGCAAAACCAGATTCGTGTGCGTGGATGGTCCTGAATTCGATGGCCACCAGGTGGACTGGGACCTGATGATGAAACGCATGTCCGCTTTCAAGCCTATCGAGGCCGCAGCCCGCGAACACGTCTGCAATCTTTACAAAGGGATGGACAAATGACCCCGAAGGAAAAAATGGCGCTCCCCGTTCAGCCAATGCCTGAACAGAAACCTGATGTGCGCGCCCACAATATGAACGAAGTGGCATTGGGCTTCACTGCGGAAATGGCTCGAAACGAGGCGGCACGCTGCATCCATTGCCCTGGCAGGCCATGTGTGCAGGGATGCCCGGTGGCGATCAACATCCCAGGTTTCCTGGCCAGGGCCGCGGCAGGCGACTTCCAGGGTGCCTTGTCGATCATCAAGAAGACCTCGCTGCTGCCCGCGGTATGCGGCCGCGTCTGCCCCCAGGAAAAGCAATGCCAGAAATTCTGCACCATGGGCAAGCTCCTGAAGGATGCCGACAAGGCAGTGGGCATCGGCCGGGTGGAACGCTTCTGCGCAGATTATGCGCGCGAGAATGGTCTCGACGAGCCAGTCACCTGCGCACCCCCCACAGGCAGGCGCGTTGCCGTGATCGGGTCGGGTCCCGCCTCCATCACCTGCGCGGCAGACTGCGCCAAGGCAGGCCATTCTGTGACCATGTTCGAGGCCTTCCATAAATGCGGCGGAGTGCTCGTGTACGGCATCCCCGAATTCCGCCTGCCCAAATCCATTGTGCAATATGAGATCGAAGGGCTGAAGGCGATGGGCGTCCGCATCGAGACGAATTACTGCGTTGGCAGAACGCGCAAGCTGTCGGATTTGATGGACAAGGATGGATTTGACGCGGTGTTCGTGGGCACTGGCGCAGGTCTGCCCAAATTCATGGAGATCGAAGGCGAGAATCTGATTGGCGTATTCAGCGCCAATGAATATCTCACCCGTGCAAACCTCATGAAGGCATATCTTGAGAAGGATGCAGACACGCCATATTGGCACGGCAAGAAGGTCGCGGTCCTGGGCGGCGGCAATGTGGCCATGGATGCAAGCCGCATGGCATTGCGCCTCGGGGCGGAAAAGGTCTATCTCATCTACCGTCGCAGCGAGGCGGAAATGCCCGCCCGGAAGGAAGAGGTGCACCATGCGCGTGAAGAAGGCGTTGAATTCCTGATGCTGCAGAATGCCAAACGCATCCTGGGCGACGCGGATTCCAAGGTGGTTGGCATTGAATGCCTGAAATATGAACTGGGCGAACCAGACGCGTCTGGCCGCCGCGCCCCCGTGCCGATTGCAGGCAGCGAATTCACCTTGGATGTCGATACCGTCGTGGTCGCGGTCGGCAATGCCTCAAATCCGCTCATCCCCGCGACGACGGAAGGCCTGGAAGTCGACAGGCGCGGCAATATCGTCGTCAACCCCCAGACCAACATGACCTCGATCCCAGGCGTGTTCGCCGGCGGGGACATTGTCCTGGGCGCCGCGACGGTCATCCTCGCAATGGGCGAAGGACGCAGGGCGGCCGCAGGCATTTGCAACTACCTGGCCAAGTAGCGCCGCCGCTTGTCCGTGGACTTCCCGCAACGCCCCATTCCCCATACGGGGCGGCGATTGCCGCGGCCCGCCTATGGCAGGATCTGCGTGCCCACGCCAGCGTGGGTGAAGATCTCCAGCAGCAGGGAATGCTTGAGGCGCCCGTCGATCAGGTGCACCTGCCCGACGCCCGCCTCGATCGCCTCGCAGGCGCTGTTGAGCTTCGGCAGCATCCCGCCTGAGATGACACCCTCCTCCGCCAGTTTCGGGATCTCGCCGCAGCGGATGCTGGAAATCAGCGAGTCGGGATCCTTGGCGTCCCGCAGCACGCCAGGCACGTCGGAGAGGAAGACCAGCTTGCGCACCTTCATCTCGCGCGCGATCTCGCACGCCGCCATGTCGGCGTTGATATTGTAGGTGTCGCCCTTGAGGTCGGTCGCCAGCGGCGTGATCACGGGGATCTGCCGCCGCGCCAGAATCCAGTCCAGCTGCGGCGTGTCGACATTGACCACCTTCCCGACGAAGCCCAGGTCGACTGGCGCGTCGCTGCCCGCCACTTTCGTGGTGATGCGCTCGCAGCGCAGCACGTTCTTGCCCGAGACCGCCACCGCGTCCGTCCCGCACTGTTCGCGCAGATACGAGACCAGCCCCGCGTTGATGTCCTGGTGGAGCACGCGGTCCACGACCTGGATCGTCGCCCCGTCCGTATAGCGCAGCCCGTTGATGAACTTGACCTCGACATTCTGCTTCGCCAACTCCGCGCTGATGGCCTTGCCGCCGCCGTGCACGATGATCGGGCGCATCCCCGCGACCTGCATGAAGGCCACGTCCCGCAGCACGTCGTGCATCCGCACGGGATCCTCCATCGCGCTGCCGCCGAACTTCACCAGGACGGTGGAGCCGTGGAACTGCTGGAAATAGGGCAGGGCCTCGATGAGCACATCGGCCTTGAGTTGTTCGTTGGTGATGTCAGTCATGGTTTTTTCTATTGCTGGTCAATCCATTCGCGGATATGCAGATAACGGCGGCTGCTGTCCAGCAGCACGCTGCGCGACAGCATCCCCTCGAAGCGTCCGTTGTGGAGCACGGGCAGGTAGCTGATGCGCTTCTCGTCGAAGATCCGCCACGCCTCGCCCAGTTTCGCGGTGTCGTCGATCGACGCCCGCACTGGCTCCATGAAGTCCTCCGCGATCAGCGAATCGAGTTCCGCATGGCGCAGGAGGAACGGGCGGATGTGCAGTTCGTCGATGACCCCCTTGAGCTTGCCGTTGGCGTCGACCACGGGGAAGAGCACCTGGCGGCTGTTGACGACGAGTTTGAGCAGCGTCGCGAAGGTGTCGGTGTGGTTCACGACGAAGTAATGGCGGTCGACGAACTCGGCCACCGACATCGCCTCCAGTTCCTGGAAGTCGGCGGCCGCCTCCGTCACCACGGTCGCGGAGGTCGCGGTCACCCCCGCGTTAGCCGCCGCGAAGTAGAGGTTCTTGCGGGCGCCGACGCGGCTGATGAAGGCGGAGAGCGCCGCCACCACCATCAGCGGCACCAGCAGCGGATACCCGCCCAGCATCTCCGCGATCAGGAAGAGCCCCGTCATCGGCGCGTGCATCACCCCCGCCAGCATCCCCGCCATCCCCGCCGCGATGCAGTTGATCGCGGGAAAGCCCGTGATGTTCAGTTTCAGCAGGACCAGGTGGAAGGCGTAGCCCAGGAACGCCCCCGTCGTCAGCGACGGCCCGAACATGCCGCCGTCCCCCCCCGCCGTCAGCGAGACCATCGACACCACGGGCTTCAGCGCCGTCAGCGCCAGGAAAAACAGCAGCATGGTTCCGAAGTCCTCCTTCAGCGGCAGCCCGCCCGTCGGCAGCATCTCGGGGGCGCGGTTCAGGAGGTGGGTGATGAAGTTGTAGCCCTGCCCGCCCAGCACAGGCATCGCCAGGAAGACGCCGTAGAGCACAATGCCCCCCAGCGCCGCGCGCAGCCACGGATTGCGCAGTTTTCCGCTGGCCAGCCGCACGAACATGCTGTTCACCTGGATCACCCCCCACGAGACCAGCCCGCAGCACACCCCCGCCACCGCATACAGCCAGATGTTCCGCAACTGCCAGCTGTACGCGATCGTCGGAAAGTGCCCCGCCACCGCAAAGTAGTGGTTGACGAGCATGCCGCTCGCCGCCGCCAGCAGAATCGGCACCAGCAGCACCGCGCTCACGCTCGGCAGCAGCACCTCGCACGCGAACAGCGTCCCCGCCAGCGGCGCGCCGAAGATCGCCGCGATGCCCGCCGCCGCCCCAGAACTCAGCAGCAGCGTCACCGTCTCCCTCGGCAGCCGCAGCCGATGCGCGAGACCATAGCCGATCGCGGAGCCCGTCAGCGCGCTGGGCGCCTCCATGCCCGCCGAAATCCCCAGCCCCACCGAGACGCCGCTGGTCAAGATGTGCATGAAAGTGTGGTAGCCTGGCAGCCGCGCGCTCGGTTCCCGCGCCGCGCGGATCGCCGCCAGCAGGCTTCGGTCATAGCCGTGCTTGCGAAACAGGATCTCCCCCACCATCACGCAGAAGAAGATCCCCAGCGCAGGCAGCGCAGGCAGCAGCCAGCGAGCCAGCAGCGGATCGTCCGGCATCGACAGCGCGCTCTTTGCGGAGATCCACTGCGCCAGGGCGTGCATCCCCACCGCCGCCAGCCCCGCCAGCAGCCCCGTCACCACGCACAGCGACAGCACCAGCCCCCGCCGATTCCCAAATGCATCGTAGATCCGCATGTTCCGTCCAAATCCGAAAATCGCTCATCCGCCCCCATTCGTCCTTGCGAGGGACGCTATATTTATAACATAATTGCGTTTGCACGCATCGCCCGCCCTCCCCCATCCCCAAATCCCCCGACCGCCCATGGCCTCCCCCCTGAAAGTCCTGCTGCTCTGCGGCAGCCGCTCCACCGAGCACCAGATCTCGCTGCTCTCCTGCAACTCCGTCTTCCACGCCATCGACCGCACCAAGTTCTCCCCCATCGTCGTCGGCATCACCCTCGACGGCGTCTGGAAATACTACGGCGACGCGCCCTTCCTCGAAAACCCCGACAGCCCCGAGACCGTCCGCCTCATCGACGACGCGCCCGCCTGCTATCCAGGCCGCACTGACACGGGCACCGTCCTGGTCCTGCCTGGCAACTCCGCCCCCATCCCCTTCGACGTCGCCTTCCCCGTCCTCCACGGCGCCTACGGCGAGGACGGCACCATCCAGGGACTCTTCGGCATGTTCGGCGTCCCCTGCGTCGGCTGCGACTTCACCTCCTCGGCCAACTGCATGGACAAGGTCATCACGAAGACCCTGCTCGAAGGAGTGGGCTTCCGCACCGCGCCCTGGCTCACCCTCCGCAAGGGCGAGCCCGTCGACCTCATCGACATCATCGCCACGCGCGGGCTGCCCCTCTTCGTGAAGCCCGCCAAGACGGGCTCCTCCGTCGGCATACGCAAGGTCACCCGCGCCGCCGAACTCCAGCCCGCCATCGACTTCGCATTCCAGTATGACACCAAGGTGCTGGTCGAGACGGGCATCACGGGGCGCGAAATCGAATGCGCCGTCCTGGAAAAGCCCGACGGCGAGATCTTCGTCGCGCACCCTGGCGAGGTCGTCCCGCACGACACCTTCTACAGCTACGAGGCGAAATACCTCAATCCGAACGGCGCGACCACCTATCCCGCGGCGCGGCTCACCCCCGAGCAGGCCGACCAGGTCCGCGCGCTGGCCGCCAAGGCCTTCCGCGTGCTGGGCTGCTCAGGCTTCTCGCGCATCGACTTCTTCCTGACCACCAGCGGCGAATGGGTGCTCAACGAGATCAACACCATCCCCGGCTTCACCAGCATCTCCCTCTATCCGCAGATGATGAAGAACTCGGGCATCCCCTACGCCGACCTCATCACCATCCTCATCCAGACCGCACTCAAAAAAGGCTGAGCCACCATGAAGAAAACCCTCGCCCTCCTCGCCCTCGCCGCCATCCTCCTCGCGGGCTGCGCCTCCACCCAGCCCATCGGCGTCCTCTACCAGAACCTCAAGGTGCCCGCCGCCACAGGCCCCGCCAAGGGCGCCTGGACCAAACGCGGCGTCGCCATCTCCCACTCCTACCTCGGCGTCATGGCCGTCGGCGATTCCTCCATCGCCTCCGCCTGCGCCAACGCCGACATCAAGGAGGTCGTCTACGTCGACTGGGAGGTCGAGAACTTCCTCGGCATCTACGCCACCTACAAGTGCCGCGTCTACGGCAACTGAGCCGACGCCCATGAAGGTCTACCTCCAGACCGACATCGAAGGCATCGCAGGCTTCTGCTTCTTCGAAAACCGCAAGGACGCCTCCGTCGAGAACTTCCACCACCGCCAGCGCATGCGGCGCCTCCTGACGAACGAGGTCAATGCGGCCGCGAAGGCCGCCTTCCGCGCGGGCGCCGCCGAGGTCATCATCAACGACAACCACGGGGCGGGCTACAACATCCTCTTCGAGGAACTCGACCCGCGCTGCCGCATCATCCACGGCCGCAACGGCTCAGGCCCGCACTGGCTGCCGCTCTTCACCGAATGCGACGTGATGGTGCTGGTCGGCATGCACGCGATGGGTGGCACCCCTGTCTCCATCACCCCGCACAGCCTCTGGAAGGTCAACGACGGCGCCCTCTGTCTGAGCGAGGCCTCCATGGCCGCCGCCATCGCAGGCGACCACGGCATCCCCGTCGTCTTCGCCTCGGGCGACGACAAAGTCACCGCCGAACTCGCCGCCAAGATCCCAGGGATCGCCACCGTCGTCACCAAGCAGGCCCTCGCCCCCTTCATGGCATGTTCCCTGATTCCTGCGCGCGCCTGCGAACTCATCGGCGAGGCCGTCGAGCGCGCCCTCCGCGCCCCCGCCTTCCCCGCCCCATTCGTCATCCCAGGCCCCGTCACGCTCACGCTCCTGGACTCCGCCAACCACGCGCCGCCCCTCGCCGAACTCAAGCCCGCCGTGACCGCCGACACCATCGAACAGGCTTTCCTCCAATACGAACGCGACATGCCCTGGAGCTGCGGAAACCAGCAGCTCCCCGACGGCTTCGTCTATCCATAACACACCCCAACCACCCCCAACCAGATCCACCACCATGCCCACTGTGAAATTCGCCTTCGCAGGCTTCCGCCACGGCCACATCTTCTCCCTCTACAACCGTCTCAAGGGACACCCCGTCATCCAGGTCGTCGCCGCCTGCGAGCCCGATCCCGACGCCCGCGCCGCCGCCGAAAAGGCAGGCGTCAAGTTCACCCACGCCTCCTACGCCGAACTCCTCGCCGACCCCGCCGTCGACGTCGTCGCCGTCGGCGAGGCCTACGGCAACCGCGGCAAACTCATCGTCGACGCCCTCCGCGCGGGCAAGCACGTCCTCTCCGACAAGCCCTTCTGCATCACGCTGGCCGAACTCGACGCCATCGCCGCGGAACTCCAGCGCACGGGCCTGAAACTCGGCTGCATGCTCGACCTGCGCACCGAGGCCAACCCCCGCACCGCCCTCCGCCTCGTCCGCGAGGGCGTCATCGGCGAAGTCCAGGGCATCCAGTTCAACGGCATGCACCCGCTCAACTACAAGACTGGCCGCCCCGACTGGTACTTCGAGAAGGGGATGCACGGCGGCACCATCAACGACATCGGCATCCACGCCTTCGACTACCTGCCCTACCTCCTCGACTGCCCCATCAAGCGCGCCATCGCCGCCCATTCCGCCAATGTCGCCTTCCCCGAGGTGCCGTGGTTCCAGAACCAGGCCACCTTCATGCTCGAGTTCGAAAACGGCGCGGTCGCCAGCGGCGACGTCTCCTACTTCGCCCCTGGCTTCGGCCATCCCGCCTACTGGCGCTTCACCATCGGCGGCACCAAGGGCATGCTCGAATGGAACTACAACCCAGGCGTGCTCGTGATGCATCCGCGCTCCAACGTCGACCAGATCGTCCATCCCGACCCGTTCACCACCGACTACCTCGACGACTTCCTCGGCGAACTCGACGGCAAGCCTGGCAACCTCACCACCGCGCTCAATCTCCAGACCGCCCGCCTCGCCCTCCAGACCCAGGCGCTCGCCCAATAGACCACCCCACCCGGAAAATCCGGAAAAACAAGTTCGCTCTGTGCCGCCGCATTCTTGCGGCGGTGCAATGGCCCTTCCGTCGCTATAGCCGCATCCATACGCATGAAAAATCCCTCCACCCCAGCCTGGCAGGCGCTCCAGCGCCACTTCGAGACCACGCGCGACACCACCATCGCGCAGTATTTTGCGGCGGACGCCGAGCGCGCCGCGCGCTTCCGCGCGGAATTCGAGGATCTCTTCCTCGACTACTCGAAGAACCGCATCGACCAGACGGGGATGGAGCTGCTCTTCGCGCTCGCCCGCGAATCGCGCCTCGAAGAGCAGATCGCGGCCATGTTCTCTGGCGCCAAGATCAACGCGACCGAAAACCGCGCCGTGCTGCACATCGCCCTGCGCAACCGCTCGAACCGCCCGATCCTGGTCGACGGCAAGGACGTCATGCCCGAGGTCAACGCCGTGCTCGACCAGATGGCCGCCTTCACCCGCCAGATCCACTCCGCCGAATGGCGCGGCCACACTGGCAAGCCCATCCGCAACATCGTCAACATCGGCATCGGCGGCTCCGACCTGGGTCCAAAGATGGCCTGCGAGGCCCTCAAGGCCTACGCCGTCTCGGGGATCGCGTGCCACTTCGTCTCGAATGTCGACGGCTTCCACCTCGCCGACACCGTCCGCGGCCTCGACCCCGCCGAGACGCTCTTCATCGTCGCCTCCAAGACCTTCACCACCCTGGAGACGATGACCAACGCCTTCTCCGCCCGCAAATGGCTCACCGACCGCCTCGGCGAGGCCGCCGTAGCCAAGCACTTCGTCGCCGTCTCGACCAACGCGGAGGAGGTCTCCAAGTTCGGCATCGACACGCGAAACATGTTCGCCTTCTGGAACTGGGTCGGCGGCCGCTATTCGATGTGCTCCGCCATCGGACTGCCCATCATGCTCCTCGTCGGCCCCGAGAAGTTCATCGAAATGCTCGAGGGCTTCCACGCGATGGACGAGCATTTCCGCACCGCGCCCATCGAGCGCAACCTCCCTGTGATCCTCGCGCTCCTGGGCATCTGGTACAACAACTTCTGGGGCGCCGAGACCCACGCCATCCTCCCCTACAGCCAGGCGATGCACCGCTTCGCCGCGCATCTGCAGCAGGTCTCGATGGAATCCAACGGCAAGTCCGTCGACCGCGACGGCCACCGCGTGACCTGGCAGACCGGCCCCGTCATCTGGGGCGAGCCAGGCACCAACAGCCAGCACTCCTTCTTCCAGCTCCTCCACCAGGGCACCAAGCTCATCCCCGGCGACTTCATCGGCTTCTGCCGCTCCGAGGCGCCCGTCGGCGACCACCATGCCAAACTCCTCGCGAACTTCGTCGCCCAGACCGAGGCCCTCGCCTTCGGCAAGAGCCTCGACCAGGTCCGCGCCGAGGAACCTGGCATCCCCGACGCCCTCGCCGCCCAGAAATGCTTCGAGGGAAACCGCCCCACCAACACCATCCTCGCCGACAAACTCACTCCGCGCACTCTCGGCCTCCTCATGGCCCTCTATGAACACAAGATCTTCACGCAGGGCGCCATCTGGAACATCTACTCCTTCGACCAGTGGGGCGTCCAGCTCGGCAAGGTCCTCGCCAAGCAGATCCTCAAGGACTTCGCCGCCCCCGCAAACGCCCCCCTCGCCCACGACCCCTCCACCAACGCCATCATCGCCCGCATCAAGGCCCGAATGTAAGCCCAACACCCATTGCGGTCCCTTCGGTCGCTTCGGTCGCTTCCGTCCCTTCGGTCGCTTGCGTCATCCCTTCTTTCCATGCGCCTGTTACTCATTGATGCCTATTCGCAGATCTTCCGGATCTTCTACGCCCTCCGCGAATTGACCAACGCCCGCGGCGAGCCCGCCAACGCCCTCTACGGCATGGCGCGGCTCTTCCTGCAGCTCCATGCGGAGTGGCCCTCCGAATACGGCGCCATCGCCTTCGACCACGGCAAATGCACCCGCCGCGTCGGCCTCCTGCCCGACTACAAGGGCACCCGCCCGCCCATGCCAGAGGCCCTGCGCGCCCAGATCGCCCCCATCCGCGAATGGTGCGAGGCCTTCGGCTGGAACATCGTCCAGCGCGACGGCTTCGAGGCCGACGACCTCCTCGCAGGCCTGGCAGCCCAGCGCGGCGACGCCCAAGCCATCATCCTCACTGGCGACAAGGACCTCGCCCAGCTCGTCCAGGATCCTGGCGTCCAGCTCCTCCAGCGCGGCGACGCCAAGACCCCCTGGGGCATCGCGGGCGAGGCATACGTGCGCCAGAAGTTCGGCGTGGAGCCCGCGCAGCTCATCGACTACCTCGCCCTCCTGGGCGACACCGCCGACAACATCCCAGGCCTTCCTGGCTGCGGTCAAAAGACCGCCGCGCAGCTCCTCAACACCTACGGCTCCATCGACGGCATCCGCGAACACCTCGCCGAACTCAGGCCGCGCATCCGCGACAGCTTCACCGCCCAAGCCGCCGCCCTCGACCGCAACCGCGACCTCGTCCGCCTTGACCAGGCCCTCCCCGAAGACTGGCACGGCCTGGAAGGCATCCGCCGCCGCGCCCCCGACTGGAAGCGCCTCCGCGCCCTCGCCGCCGACCAGGGCTTCAAATCCATCCTCGAAGCCATCGACAAGGCCGACCGCCCACAGCAGCAAATGCTCTTCTGACCCGCCGTTCTGTGCCGGGCCATTCCTGGCCTGGAAGGCAAGCGCCAATTGGCCCGCCGGCTTCTCGCCGGCGGCACACAACCACCGCCCGCGATTCCAACCCGCACCCCATACCGCGCAGGCACCGCCAGCCGACCAGCATGTGCCAGCGGGCTTGCCCGCTGGCAAGGCCCATTTCCGCGCACGCACCGCCATCCGACCAGCATGTGCCAGCGGGCTTGCCCGCTGGCAAGGCCCCGATACCCCCCCCCCATTTCCGCGCAGGCACCGCCATCCGACCAGCGTGTGCCAGCGGGCTTGCCCGCTGGAAAAGCCCCAATCCCCCCCATTTCCCATGTCCGATCTCATCTTCCGCCATGCAATCCTCGACGGGAAGCCCGTCGACATCGCCGTCACTGGCAACCGCTTCAGCGCGGTCGCGCCAAATCTGCCAGACACCGCCGCCACGGAGATCGACGCCTCGGGGCTGCTGGCCTTCCCGCCATTCTACAACTGCCACACGCACATCCCGATGGTGCTCTTCCGCGGCTATGCGGACGACCTGGAACTCTTCCCGTGGCTGAATGACCACATCTGGCCCGCCGAGGCCCGCCTCGACGAGGCGGACGTCTACGCCGCCTCGCGCCTCGCCATCACCGAGATGCTGCACTCGGGCACCGTCTTCTTCAACGACAGCTACTTCTTCCTGCCCGCCACCATCCGCGCCGTCGAGGAACTCGGCCTGCGCGCCTGCATCGGCCTCACCTGGCTCAACACTGGCAACGCAGACGCCTGCGCCCGCCTCCGCGACGCCAACGACCAGGTCTACGACGAATGGCGACAGGGCAAATTCAGCCCCCGCATCCAGCTCGCATACGCCCCGCACGCCATCTACACCGTCCCCGAGGCCGACCTGCGCGACATCGCCGAGCGCTCCGCCCGCGACGGCATGCTCGTGCACATGCACCTCGCCGAGACCGAGAAGGAGTTCCGCGACTGCCAGGAGCAGCACGGCGGCCTCACCCCCGTCGAATACCTGCGCGAGGTCGGCCTCCTCAACGAGCGCGCCCGCCTCGCCCACGCCGTCTGGCTCACCGACCGCGACATCGAACTCGTGCGCGACAGCGGCGCCGTCCTCGTCACCAACGCCACCTCCAACCTCAAACTCTGCTCGGGCACCTTCCGCTTCCGCGACATCGTCCGCGCGGGCATCCCCGTCACCCTCGGCACCGACGGCTGCGCCTCCAACAACGCCCACTCCATGTTCTCCGAAATGAAGTTCGCCGCCCTCGCCGCCAAACTCCAGTCCCACGACCCCACCGCCGCCGCCGCGCCCGACATCTTCCGCGCCGCCACCGCCGTCGGCGCCGCCGCCTTCGTCCCCGAGGCGGGCGCCATCGCCCCAGGCCGCCTCGCCGATCTCATGCTCGTCAACCCCGACCACGACTATCTCGTCGGAGACTACAACCCCGTCTCCAACCTCGTCTACGCCGCCGAGAGCTCCTGCGTCGACACCATCCTCTGCGACGGAGAGATCCTCATGCGCGACCACTACGTCCCGCACGAGGACGAAATCCTCGCCGAAGCCCGCCGCGCCTGCGACAAATTCCGCCGCTAACCGCCATGCCCGTCATCCTCGCCATCGGCGCCAATCCCTGCTGGGAGAAGGTGCTCCACTTCGCCTCGTTCCTCCCAGGGGAGGTCAACCGCGCCACCGAGGTCGGCGGCTATGCCGCAGGCAAGGCCACCAACTTCTGCCGCGCCCTCAAATGCCTCGGCGGCCCTGTCACTGGACGCCAACTCACCTTCCTCGGCGGCGACGCAGGCCGCGCCTTCGCCGAAGACCTCGCCCGCGAGGGCCTCGACCTGCGGTTCGTCCCCGTCGACGCCGAAACCCGCACCTGCACCAACTGCATCTGCGGCGGCGTCATGACCGAACTCGTCGAACCTGGTGCGGCGCCTTCCGACGCCGCCGTGCGCGACTTCCTCGCCCTCCTGGAGCAAAACGCCGCCGAGGCCTCTGGCATCGCCCTCACTGGCTCCATTCCCAAAGGCACCCTCCCGTCCTTCGCCCCCGACATCGCACGCATCGCAGGGCGCCGCGCCCTCCCGCTGCTCCTCGACAACTGGCAGGCCGCCCCTGAGATCCTCGCCACTGGCGTCTGCGCCATCCTCAAGATCAACGCCGAGGAACTCGGCCGCCTCACTGGCGCCGCTGCCGTCCCCGACGGCCTCGCGCTGCTCCACCACCGCTGGCCGCAATTGACCGCGGGCATCACCGCGGGACCAGACGCCGCCTGGCTCCTCCTCCCCGACGACGCCACCCCCGTGCGACTCGCCCCGCCACGCCTCGACCGTGTCGTCAATCCCCTCGGCGCGGGCGACACCTGCTCCGCCGTGTTCTTCGCGCGTCTGCTCCAAGGCGCCACCCCCTCGCAGGCATTCCAGGCGGGCCTCGACGCCGCCTCCAGGAGCTGCCTCACCGACAAGGCAGGCGTCTTCTGACCTCAGAAATACTGTCTGCAGAACTGCGCCTCGGTCGCGTCGCAGGCGGCGAGGGCGTAATATTCGTGGCCGTGCTGGTCGCCCCAACTATAGATCATCTCCAGACGCCCGTCGGCCTCGCAGAAGTCCATGTCGGAGACATTGATGTTGCGCGCCGCGCGCATCTGGCGGAGCTGCTCCGCGTCGAGGATGCATCCGGGATGGATTTGCTTGTCCTCGGCGTCATCCGGAACCAGGATCGGATTCCGGGGGCTAGACTCCCAGTGCGAGAGGTCCCGCGATCGGCTGATGTTCCAGACGAAGCGCGTCTCATAGCCGCCGGTGATGTAAAAGATGTAGAACCACCCGTCGTGGAAACGGAGAATCGGCCCGCCCGTCCAGCCGGGGCCGAAGAGCGCCTCCGGCAGAAGCGTGGCGCTGCGCAGATCGCGGCTCTCCAGGAAGCGCATGCAGAAGCGACCCGCCGGATGGTCGCACTCGAAGCCGATGACGAAGCGCCCCGGCTCCGCCTCGCAGATGGTCGAGTTGTGGATGCGCCAGCCATCGCCGCCGAAGAGACGCCGAGGCTCGCTCCAATGCACCAGATCCGTCGACTCGATCTGATAGAGCCACGGACGCACGGTGCTGTGGTCCGCCACCGCCGTCACCACCATCCGCTCCCCCGCCGCGTAGGCGACGCCCATCGCCAGTCCGAAGCCGAAATAGGGCAGTTCCGCCCCGTCCCGCACCCGCACCAGCCGAAAATAGGAGTTGCCCAGCCGATTGCCGTGATACGGCCGCGAGAAGCACGCGAAGCGGATATACTCGAAACGGTACAACTCCCCTTGGAAGACCACTGGATTCGCCTCGACGATATCCTGGTCCAGAACCCCCAGCCGCCGAATCGGCGCAAGCGCATTCATTTCTGCATTCCCCATATCCCAACTCCTATGTCGCATGTCCCGATACTATAGTATTGCATTCGCCCATGCAAGGAGCCAACCATGAAATTGAGAATCGTCAGCTACAACACGCAGTCCGGTTTCGCCAACGGCCGGATCATCCACGACTTCATCCCGCAGGCTGAGGTCATCGCGGGCTTTGCACCAGATGTCGTCGCCCTGCAGGAGGTCGCGATTCGCCATCCCAAGGGCAAGCCCGTCGACTATCCCGCCGAAGTCTCCGCGCGGCTGCACATGAATTACCTCTTCGCCGAGGCGATGACGCTGGGCGAGAACGGCCATTACGGCGTCGCCATCCTCTCGCGCTTTCCGCTGGAGCGCGTCTGCGACATCCACCTGCCGGTGCCCGCGGAGATCGAGCCGCGCTTCGCCCTCGTCGCCCGCGTCCTTGCGCCGACGCCCTTCTACATGGTCAGCACCCACCTCTCCTTCCAAGGAGAGTTCGAGGGCGACGACGAGGGACGTGTACGCCAGATCCAAGAAATCCTCCAGGTCCTGGAGGAGCGGCGCCTCGCGCCCGTCATCCTCGCGGGCGACCTCAACGCCGCCCCCAAAGCGGCCGCCATCGAAGCCCTGCGCCAGCGCCTCTCCGTCCTCAACGACGGGCGCAGCGACCGCCCCACCGCCCTGACCAGCAAATACGGCTGGGTCCAGATCGACTACATCGCCGCCTCCAGCGACATCCAGTGCCGCGAATTCCGCTTTGGCGACGACTGCCAGGCCAGCGACCACTATCCCGCCTTCGCCGAAGTCGAACTCCCATGAACACACCGTTTTCCCTCCAGGATGGCCTCCTGACCTGCGAAACCGCCGACCTCCGCTGCGCCTGGCGCCTCGGCGCCGACGCGCCCGCCCCCGTCTCCATCGCCTTCCGCGGCCGCGAATGGCTGGAAGTGCCCGCCGACACGGCCGACTTCCCCGCATGGACCGTCCAGGACGAACAGGACGGCGACCTGTGCCTCGCCGCGCCGAACGGCGCGCGCTGGCGCTTCCGCGTCCATCCCTCGCTCCCCGCCGTCACCTGCCTGCCCCCCGAACCCGCCGACGGCGCCACGCCGCTGGAATGGCTCTGCCGCTCCTGGAACCTCCGCCTCCACCGCTTTGTCCTCGCCGACCAGTCCGACCTCCACGACAACCTCTTCCGCCACGAACGCCACCGCCTCTACCCCAACGAGCGCCTCGCCTTCACAGGGAACCTCTTCGCCCTGGAGGACCCCGCCGATCGCGGCGGCCTCGTCTTCCTGAAGCACGCGCCGCTTCCCGCCAGCCGCCCCGCCCCCCCCGAATGGGATCTCGCCGCCACTGGACGCACGCTCCAGTTCAACCGCGACGGCTACGCCTGGACCATCCTCCCCTTCACTGGCGGCCAGCCTGGACTCACCGCCGCCCTCCAGCGCTTCCTCCACGCGCTCAAGCCATGCCGCGACGGCCTCGACGGCCTCCTCCTTTCCAACACCTGGGGCGACCGCAGCCGCGACACCGCCCTCTCCGAGGCCTTCCTCCTGCGCGAAATCGACACCGCCGCAGACCTCGGCGTCGAGGTCTGCCAGATCGACGACGGCTGGGAAGTCGGCGTCTCCATCAACTCCGCCGAGGCCGATGCCCATGGCGGCGGCGCCTGGGGCAAATACTACCAGGGCTTCTGGGCCATCCACCCGACCCGCTTCCCCAACGGCTTCGCGCCCCTCGCCGAACGCTGCCGCGCGCTCGGCGTCGGCCTCGGCCTCTGGTTCTCGCCCGATTCCGACGACGACTTCGCCCACTGGCAGGAGGACGCACGGCGCATCCTCGAACTCCACCGCGAATACGGCGTGCGCTGGTGGAAGATCGACGGCATCACCGTCCCCACCCGCACTGCCCACGACCGCCTCCAGCGCCTCTTCCGCGAGACCTCGGGCGAGGCCGACGGCGGCCTCGCCTTCGACCTCGACATCACCGCAGGTCAGCGCCCTGGATACTTCGGCCTCGACTATCCTGGCGCCATCTTCCTCGAAAACCGCTACTCCGACTGGCACTGCTGGTGGCCCTTCGCGACTCTCCGCCAGCTCTGGCTCCTCGCCCGCGTCCTCCCGCCCGTCTGGCTCCGCCTCGAACTGCTGAACCCCGACCGCAACCCCCAGCTCTACACTGGCGACCCGCTCGCCCCCGCCCGATACACCATGGACTGGCTCTTCGCCTCCGTCATGCTCGCCTCGCCGCTCCTCTGGTGCGAAATGCAGCACCTCGCCCCCACGCGCAGACGCGAACTCAAGTCCATCGTCCCCCTCTGGAAGCAATATCGCCGCGAACTCCACCACGCCACCGTCCTCCCCTTCGGCGACGAACCCGACGGATACGCCTGGTCCGCATTCGCCGTGCGCTCCGACGCCGCCACCCATATTCTCGTATTCCGCGACAACGCCCCCGCCTCGGAGGCACGCCTCGCGCTCCCCGTCCCCCTCGCGGGAGACATCCATACCATCGCGGGAAACGGCACCGCCGCCATCGACGGAACCATCCTCCACATAACCCTGTCCAGCCCCCGCTCCTTCCTCTGGCTGCGGCTCACCCGCCCGTGAGCCCCCGTATTCACCCCTTCGCCTTGACGACGAACACGGGGCATTCGGCGAACTGCATGACGAGTTCGCGCTCGACGGAGAAGGTGTCCTTGTCGTGGGAGGTGCGCCGCCAGCCGCCGATGATGATGGCGTCGGCATGGGTGGCGCGCGCGTGGCGGATGACGGTGTCGTGGAAGCGGCCGCGCAGGACGGTGGTCGCGATGTCCAGCCCGAAGGCCTTGCCGAGCAGATGCGTGCGGTCGAGATAGTTGCGCCCCTTCTCCTCCAGCGCGCCCTCCAGGTCGCGGCGCTCGTCGCTCACGAAGAAGCGCATCTGCACCAGGTAGTCCATCGTGGCGGTGTCGATGACGAAGACCGCCTCCACCGCGCACTGCACCTGCGCCGCGAAGCGGTACGCGAACTGCGCGGCCTGCTCGGAGGCCAGCGACCCGTCCACCACCAGCATCACTTTTTTGATCACGGGTTCCAGGCGAGTGCCTGCATTGTCATTGTCCATCCGCATCCTCCTTGCCCCCGTCGGCGGCCTTCCGCTGGGCCGCCTCCAGGCGCTTCTTGATCATCTTGCTGGTGAAGAACGAATCCAGTTCCTTGGATTCAAGACTGCCCGCAATATAATGCAGGGTTTCCTTGTAGTCGGGTATGAAAATGTGCTCGAGGGCGTTGACGCGGCGCTGCGTCTTCTTGAGTTCGCGCGCCAGCACCATCACCGTCGTCTCCAGCTCCGCCAGCCGCACGACCGCCGACGTCAGCTCCAGAAAGCGCCGCATCGTCTCGTCGACCAGCGAATCCGTGCCCACGAAGCCATATTGCGAATGGAACTCGCACGGCGTCGCCGTCAGCACTGGCGTCCGAAAGCCCGCCGTCAGATGCGACTCGACCTCGACGCGATGCTCGTAGACGATGCCCGAGGCGATGTTGCGCGCATGGAGGTAGCCGTTCTGGGCGATCGCCTTGCGCAGCACCGCGTAGGCGGCCTGGCGCTTCGCGTCGAGCTCCTGCTGCATCTGCTTGACGCGGCCCAGCAGGCGCATCAGCTCCATCACGAGGATCTCGCGCTTCTGCTCCAGCAGGCTGAAGCCCTCCGTCGCCATGTCGAGGTCGCGCTTCAGGTTCAGCTGGACGCTTTTGGTTGGAGGGACGTTCAGTCTTGCCATGTTCCTCCTATCGGATGGTTCCCTCGGGCCCGCGCAGGTCGTAGTGCGCGGACAGTTCCTCCTCGGAGACGCGCAGCAGTTCGGAGCGCGGCAGGATATGGAGGACGTCCCACCCCAGCTCCAGGCTCTGCTCGATGGTGCGGTCCTCGAACTCGCCCTGGCTGATGACCTTCTGCTCAAAGGCCTCGCCGAACTTCATGTAGAGCTGGTCGACTGGAGAGAGCTCCTCCGTGCCGATGACCGACGCCAGCGCGCGGATGTCCTTGACCTTCGAATAGGCCGCGAACAACTGCGAGGCGACATGCGGGTGGTCGTCCCGCGTGTGCCCCTTGCCGATGCCGTCCTTCATCAGGCGCGACAGCGACGGCAGCCCCGCCACGGGCGGGTAGATGCCGCGCTGGTACATCTCGCGGTCGAGGACGATCTGCCCCTCGGTGATGTATCCAGTGAGGTCGGGGACGGGGTGCGAGATGTCGTCCGAGGGCATGGTCAGGATCGGCATCTGCGTGATCGAGCCGCCGCCCCCGCGCAGCCGCCCCGCGCGCTCGTACATCGAGGCCAGGTCGGAGTAGAGGTATCCAGGGTAGCCCTTGCGGCTGGGGATCTCGCCGCGCGCCGTCGCGATCTCGCGCAGCGCCTCGCAGTAGTTGGTCATGTCGGTGATCAGCACCAGCACGTGCATCCCGCAGTCGAAGGCCAGGTGCTCCGCCAGCGTCAGCGCCGAACGCGGCGTGATCATGCGCTCCACCGACGGGTCGTCCGCCAGCGACAGGAACATCGCCACGTTGCGCAGCACCCCCGACTGCTCGAAGGAATCCACGAAGAAGCGCGCGACGTCGTACTTGACGCCCATCGCCGCGAAGACGATCGCGAACTGCACCTCCTCGTTCAGGAGCTTCGCCTGCCGCGCGATCTGCGCGGCGATGCGGTTGTGCGGCAGCCCGTTGCCCGAGAAGATCGGCAGCTTCTGCCCGCGCACCAGCGTGTTCATCAGGTCAATCGCCGAGATCCCCGTCTGGATGAAGTCCTGCGGATATTCGCGCGAATACGGGTTCACTGGCAGCCCGTTGACATCCCGACGCTCCGCCGAGAGCGGCGCGGGCAGCCCGTCCTTCGGACGACCCAGCCCGTCGAAGACGCGCCCCAGCATCTCCCGCGACACGGGTATCTCCAACGCCCGTCCCAGAAAGCGCACTTTCGTGCGCGCCTTCGACAAGGCGTCCGTCCCCCCGAACACCTGCACCAGCGCGCTGTCCGTGGTGACGTCCAGCACCTGCCCCAGGCGCATCTCGCCGTCGGGCGCCGACACCTCGACCAGTTCGTTGTACGAAACGCCGTGTATGCCCTGGATGAACATCAGCGGGCCGTCGACATTGTCGACGCCCGTGTAGACCAGGCCTGTGTTGTTGATCGGTTTCATGGTGGTGGATTCTGGGACATCTGGGACATCTGGGACATCTGGGACATCTGGGACATCTGGGACTTTCGGTCCCTTCGGTCGCTTCGGTCCCTTCGGTCCCTTGGGTCGCTTTGGTCCCTTGGGTCCCTTCGGTCGCTTCGGTCCCTTAGGTCGCTTCGGCCTTCCTGCGGGCCATCGCCTCGTGCACGCGGGCGATGGCGTCCAGGTCGGCGTGAACTCGCTGTTCGAGGGCGGTCATGGCGGCGGTGTCGTCGTTGGGGATTTCGGACTTCATGCGGTTCATCCGCTCCAGGCTGGGGATGGCGCGGATCTCGACGAGAGTGGCGCCGTCGCGGATGAGCTGCCGCGCGCGGTCGATGAACCAGGCGAGCAGCGTCATCATCCAGAGCTGCTTCTTCGGCGCGCAGTACATGTCGACGGCGTCAAAGGAGTTCTGCTGCAGGAAGGCGTTCTTGATGATCTCCGCCGCGAAGAGCGTCAGCCGCTGCGACTCGGGCAGCGCGTCGGGCCCGACGAGCTTCGCGATGCGCTGCAGATTGACCTCTTCCTGCAGGACGTTCATGAGGACGTCGCGCTGGTCCTTCCAGCCCAGGTCGTACTTGCGCCACCACGCCGCCGTCTCGGGCAGGTATTCGCTGTAGGAGTTGCGCCAGCTGATCGCGGGGTAGTGGCGCGCGTTGGCGAGGTCGCGGTCCAGTGCCCAGAAGCAGCGGATGAAGCGCGTCGTGTGCTGCGTGACGGGTTCCGAGAAGTCGCCGCCTGGCGGCGAGACCGCCCCGATCACCGAGACCGTCCCCTCCCCGCCAGAAAGCACCGCAACGCGGCCCGCGCGCTCGTAGAAGGATGCCAGGCGGTCGGGCAGATAGGCGGGGAAGCCCTCGTCGGCGGGCATCTCCTCCAGCCGCCCAGAGAGTTCGCGCAGCGCCTCCGCCCAGCGCGAGGTCGAGTCGGCCATGACCGCGACGTCATACCCCATGTCGCGGTAGTATTCGGCGAGGGTGATGCCAGTGTAGATGGAGACCTCGCGCGCCGCCACGGGCATGTTCGACGTGTTCGCGATCAGGATCGTGCGCTCCATCAGCGAGCGCCCCGTGCGCGGGTCGACCAGCTGCGGGAACTCCCGCAGCACCTCGGTCATCTCGTTGCCGCGCTCGCCGCAGCCGATGTACACGATGATCTTCGCCTCGCACCACTTCGCGAGCGCCTGCTGCGTCATCGTCTTGCCCGTGCCGAAGCCGCCTGGAATCGCCGCCGCGCCACCCTTCGCCAGCGGAAAGAAGGTGTCCACCACGCGCAGCCCCGTCAGCAGCGGCGCCGACAGCGGCAGCCGCGACGCCGACGGGCGCGGACGCCGCACTGGCCACCACTGGAAGAGCCCTGGGCGGTATTCCGCGCCATCCTCGCCCTCCAGCACGCACAGTTCCGCGTGCCCGTCGTATTCCCCCTCGGGCACGATCGACTTCACCACGCCCCCCTGGCGCGGCGGCACCATCACCTTGTGCAGGACGCTCTCGGTCTCCTGCACCTCGCCGATCACCGCCCCCCCAGAAAGCCGCTCGCCGACCTTCGCCAGCGGACGGAAATGCCACTTGCGCGCGAGATCCAGCGGCGGCGTCTTCTCGCCGCGCGCGATGAACGCCCCCGACGCCTTCGCCATCGCGTCCAGCGGGCGCTGGATGCCGTCGTAGATCGTCCCCAGCAGCCCAGGCCCCAGGCACACCGAGAGCGGACGCCCCGTGCAGTAGACTGGCTCGCCTGGCGCGACGCCCGAGGTATTCTCGTAGACCTGGATGGTCGAGACGCCGCCGCGCACGCGGATGACTTCGCCGACCAGGCGGGCCTCGCCCACCTCGACGACCTCCAGCATGCCGACCTCCTCCATGTGCACGGCCTCGACAATCGGCCCGTTGATGCGGATGATGGTGCCTTCGTTCATGATTCGCTATCTCCGCGTGATTCCGCGTCCGTCCCCAGCGGCGGGTTCAGGACCGCATCGGGGACGGTCTCCGCCAGCTCCGTGCGGAAGCGCTCGCGCAGCCGCTTCAGCCGCGCGGCGAAGGTGTTGTCGTAGAAGAGCCGCCCGTCTGGCGTCGCCACCCGTATGCCGCCGCCGATGCGCGGGTCGGCCTCGACGGCGCACTCCGCCGCCCCCGCGCCGCGCTCCCTGAGCCATGTC
>JAEEGL014179782.1_pt1 | contig 24094 bp, 22 predicted proteins | sample 9134231 | NCBI WGS metagenome assembly JAEEGL01 (sample SAMN16246548, study PRJNA631951) | gut metagenome | biome: gut microbiome; feature: rumen; material: fiber-attached | host: Bos | place: Iran: Karaj | collected 2018-10
CGCCGCTGCCGGTAACGGTTATGATCTTCGACTGGCGTTCGCGTTCCGTCGGCTTTTTCTCCGTCGGCTTTTCTCTTTGCTGTTTCTGCTGATCCTGCTGACGGCGGAACTGCTCTACGCGGCTTTGCTTCTGCTCGGTCGGGGCCGGCTGCTGCTTTTTACCGTCAGTCTTTTCGGGCGTTTTATCGGCGGGCTTTTTATCGGCTGTATCGCCGCTTTTCGCTTCTTCTTTTTTGACGTCGGCAGTTTTATCGCCTTCCGGCGTGCTCTTCGCCGCGTCGGAGTCCGTCTTTTCTTTCTTTGTTTCTTTTTTCGGTTCCGCCGGTTTCGGACGGTGCTCCGGCAGAACGTCGGTCTTGCCGGCGAGGTAATCTTCAAGCCCGACGATCTGATTCTCGGACGTGAGGACCTCGAAAATAACGGCAAAATCATCCTCGTCGATAGCGGAGGTATGGACCGCTCCTCCGCCGGAATGCGCTTTCAGCACGTTGACGAGATCGTTGCTTTTAAGACCGAAGTCTTTTGCTATTTCTCCTAATTTGTACTTTTTGTTTGAAATCATAGATGACCTCTTCCGGAGTTTACATTGCAGACGCCTTACGGCGTGTAAACCCGGCTCCTTTCTTTGATAAGGGTAAAATGAAATTTATTGTTTTTGTATCGATTTTAAGGCGGCTTCGGCGAGCCCTTCGTCGGTAAGCCCGACGGACGCGATCTTGCCGCGCGATCCGACGGCTTTTCCGAGCGTTTCGGACGTAAAGCCGCATTTTACAAAGCGTACGCCGTAATATTCACAGCAGTTACGGAGCCGCTTTTCCGTGTTGGCTGAAGCGTCTGCAGCGAGGACCGCGAGTCTGATCTTCCCGTTCCGCACCGCTTCGCAGGTCAGTTCCGTACCGGTCACCGTCCTGCCCGCTTTTTTGCTTATACCGATGTAAGATAAGAACTTATCGGTTTGCGCCATTTATCTCCGCCAAGAGTCTTTGGAACACGTCGTCCGGTATCTCGGAGTTAAGGGATCTGCCCAGCCTGCCGGTCTTTTTTGCGTTCTTGAGACACGCTTCGTTTTTACAGATATATGCGCCGCGGCCGGGTCTTTTGCCTGTCGGATCGATCGATATCTCGCCTTCCGGCGATCTCACTATCCGCAAAAGCTCCTTTTTCGGCTTGCCCTCTCCGCAGCCGGTACATCTGCGTTCGGGCGTTTTTTTGACTTTCAGTTGTTGATTTGCCATATCATTCGGCTTTTATATCTATCTTGCAGCCGGTAAGCTTCGCCGCGAGACGGGCGTTCTGCCCCTCCTTGCCTATTGCGAGAGAAAGCTGATCGGGCGATACCGTTACGTGCGCTATGCGTTCGGTCTCGAACGAGATGCTCTTTACGATCGCGGGCGAGAGCGCCGCGGCGATATATTCGGCAGGGTCGTCGGAATATTTGATGACGTCGATCTTCTCGCCTCTCAGCTCGTTGACGATCTCGGCGATGCGGGCGCCCTTGTTGCCTATGCAGGCGCCGATCGGATCGACTTCTTCTTTGGTCGAATAAACGGACATCTTGGTCCTCGATCCGGCTTCACGCGTGACGTTCTTTATGACCACCGTTCCGTCGGCGATCTCGGGGACGTTCAGTTCGAACAGACGCTTGACGAAACCGGGATGGACTCTCGATATGGTCACGAGTCTGCCTTTCGTTTCCTTGCTGACCTCGGTTATGAACACTTTTATGCAGTCGCCGACCTCGAAACGCTCGCCGGGGATCTGCTCGTTTTTGATAAGTGCGGCGTTGCTCGTGCCGGTATTGACTATAACGCTGCCGTTATCGGGGTCGATGAATTCCACGGTAGCCGTCACTATGTCTTCGCGTTTGTTTTCGTATTCTTTCATGAGCATGCCGCGTTCGGCTTCGCGTATGCCCTGTATTATGACCTGTTTCGCCGACGTTGCGACCGTACGGCTGAAATTCTTGGTCTTGATCTCTTCCTTCACCTGAGAACCGAGCACGTATCTGCGGCTGAGTTTTTTAGCGTCGGCAAGCGATATTTCAGTCGCGGGATTTTCGGGTTCTTTAACGACGGTCTTGACCTTATAGACCTTGCATTCTTTTTTGTCAGGATCGATGACTACGCTTATCTCGGAATCGGGAAAAGCTTTTTTGAACGCCGTCAGAAGAGCCGCCTCGATCCTTTCGAGCATATACTCTTTCGATATCCCTTTTTCGGATTCGAGCGCGTCGAGCGCGTTGAATAATTCACTGTTCATCTTTTTTCTGATTTCCTCCTAAGTTTACTGATTTTATGTCAAAATAAATGTTTACTTTTGCAACGGCTGCCCGCGGGAAAGACAGCGTCTTGCCGTCCGCTTCGATATTGACGTTTTCGTCGAGCGGAAGCAGCTTGCCGACAAACGTTTTCGAACCCTCGTAAGGCTTATACAGTCTGACCTCGACCGTGTCGCCGATACAGCATTCGTAATGCCACTCGTATTTGAGTTCTCTCTCGATACCCGGTGACGAGACCTCGAGCGTATAGCTTTCTTCAATGGGATCCGCTTCGTCAAGTATCGGATCTATGGCGCGGTGAAAACGTTCGCAGTCGTTTATATCCACGCCGCCGTCCTTGTCGATGGTATAACGCAGAATGTATCTGCCGCCCTCTTTGACGTATTCCGTATCCCAGATAACGTAGCCGAGAGATTCCGCGACGGGCTCCGCCAGCTCCTCGGCAATCTGCACGATATTCTTTTTCATACCTTTCCGTTTTTTGCATAATTTCGGGGTGTGAGCCTTGCCCACACCCCAATCTATTCTACTTTCGTCTTATTATATCATACATTTTGATAAAATGCAATAGGTTTTCTAAAAATAATTAAATTTATAAGCGTTTTTTCAGTTTTCTGTAAGACTCAGCAGCCATTTGATGTCCTTGAGCCGCTGCTGATTTGAACAGTTCAAGCGCTTTTCTGTAATCTTTGGGTACACCCTTACCTAACTCATATAACATTCCTAATAAGAATTGAGCCGTTGCGCTTCCCTGTTCTGAAGCCTTTGTATACCATTCGGCAGCTTTTTTATAATTTTCATATGAGTCAAATGTCCCTACCAATCCTTGAAAATAATACACACCGATCCATCGCTGCGCATCAGAATCTCCGTATATCGCTCTTTTGTATTCTTCAGGATATAATAATTCCATAGCTAATTCCATTGTCTCTGGTTGAGTCTTTATCTCATTCAACAAATTCTCGTATCTCATCCTCGCTATTAAAATACCGTGATCTGCCGCTTTTTTATAACATTCTAAAGCCTTTTTGTAGTCGCATTCAACACCTTCGCCATAACAATAACAATCTCCAAGTTGATACATAGCTTCCATGTCACCGCAAATTGCCTTTTTAAAAAATCCAAGCGCCGGTTCTTCCATATCTGACTTTTCCAACCCGGACTGGTCTTTCAACTCTGTTATGTCGGTCTTCTCTTTAGTAACTCTCGATAATAAATCGCACCTCCTTTCAATATGCTCAATCGCCGCAACTAATGTCGGGTACTCGAATAATTTACACATCTGATAAGGTTCATATGCCAATTCAAACCAATCAGGAAACGCAGTATCTGAATCAACAATGACGTTTATAAACTTTCTTTCTCTTTTATCGGCGTAGTATATCTCTTTTTGGCAAAAATCTGAATTAAGAGAATTGTAGGTCACCATATATATAAACAACGTACAGTTCTTGATTTTTCCGGCTATTTGTTTTCGGTAGTCTTCACCAACGTATAATCCGTCGTCGAACCATACGTTATATTTTTTCTGAAGCTCTGCGATAAAAGGATAGACCTTTTCCTTATCCTTATGCGAATATGATACGAATATGTATTTTCCCTCTCCGTCGTAAGCTTTGATATCCGGTAATTCTGGCATAACGTTCACCTTTTCGGTATTTTTCAATATTATAACATTTGTAATGACAATTGTCAATATAATTCATTATGAATTAACGGCAAGGCCGTCATGAATTAACGGCAAGGCCGTCATGAATTACCGCTTGCGCGGCATGAATTGCGCATACGCGTGAATTGCCGTTTACACGGCGTGAAATGCCGCAGAAGCGGCGTTAAAAATCCCGCACTTATGATGCGGGATTTGTTTTAACCGATGAACATCTGCGTCCAGTAATTGCCGGACGAGACGTAACCGACGCCGATCTTCGTAAACGACGAGTTCAGGATATTGGCTCTGTGACCTTTCGAATTCATCCACGCGTTGACGACCTCGGACGGCGTTCTCTGTCCGCAGGCGATATTCTCGCCGGCGGCGCGGTATCTGATGCCGAACGACTTCATCATCTCGAACGGCGAACCGTAAACGGAGCTCGTGTGCGAGAAACGGCGGTTATCTTTCATATCCTGAGATTTGATACGCGCCACTCTGCAAAGCTCCGGATCGGCTGTAAGCGGCTGAAGGCCGTATTCCGCGCGGTACTCGTTGGTAAGGCGGATCACTTCGCTTTCATATTCGGAAACGGTGAGATCAGTCGGGTGAACCTCTCTCGGATCGTCGTATACCGGGATATGAAGTATTTCATCCGGGTATATCAGATCGGGGTTTTCGACCTGCGGATTCGCCTCGATCATTGAATCGAGCGTTATGCCGTATCTTCTCGACAGCTTCCACATCGTATCGCCGCGCACGACCTTATGATCGAACGCCGCGTCAGCCGTAACGGTAAAGACCGCAACGGTAAGGACCGTCATGACGACGGCAATCATTTTTTTCATAAAACCTCCGTCAGGCGCTTTCGCGCCGTTATAATTATCTGCTTAATGCAGAGGTTTATGAGATTTTTTGAAATGTAAATTTTGGTTTTACCGTTTGATCTCCGCTTTGCCGGCGGTCACGTCGACGATCCTCGACGTCAGTTTTTCCGTCATCTCGGAAAGAACGCTGATCTTATACGTGACTTTTTCGCCGTATTCGACCTTACATTCCGGCAATTCATAAAGCGACAGTTCGTATTTAACTTTTTCGGAGACCGAAAACGGCACGGATATCTCGATTTTGTCATACGACCTTACCGAATATATCTCAGCCGCTTCTATGCCCGCCGTCGCGGCCGACGTATAGGCGCGCAAAAGGCCTGGCGCGCCGAGCAGTATGCCGCCGAAATAACGCGTAACGACTACGGCGACTCCCTTTAGTTCTTTTTTCATAATGACGTTCAGTACCGGCAAGCCCGCCGTACCTTTCGGTTCGCCGTCGTCGCTGTATCTCGTCATACCGTCGACGGTCAGATATGCGTAAACGTTATGGCGCGCGTCGGGATATCTTTTCTTTACCGAATCGACGAACGCTCTCGCTTCTTCATCGCTGCCGACCGGCGATACGGTCGCTATAAAACGCGACTTTTTTTCAACGATCACTGCCTCGGCGTAATGTCTTACGGTCTGATACGGAGTCATACTGTCTCTCCTAACATCTTTTTTACCGTTCCGAGCGTTTTTTTGTCTACCGTCGCGGTGACGATCGCGTCCGATTCATCGTATTCGACACCGGCGACAGCCGCGTTTGCATAGAGATAGCCGAGCGCCGCTCCCTTTGACGCGGGTATGCGGAACGTTACGGTCTGCTTACCGCCGTTGGCGGTCATTTCAAGCAGTTCGGTCAGTTTCTCCATACCTTCGCCCGTTAACGCCGAAACGCAGACTCCGAGCCTGTCGCGCGAGCCGGGCGGCGTCACGAAGCCTTCTTCTCTTACGTCGCATTTATTGTACGCATATATTATCGGTTTATCCGACGCGCCGAGTTCGGCGATCAGCTTTTCGGTGACCTCGGTCTGTGACAGATATTCGGGATCCGACGCGTCGACGACAACAAGCACAGCGTCGCAGAACACGACCTCTTCAAGCGTCGAGCGGAACGCTTTTATAAGCTGAGTCGGCAGATTTCTGATGAATCCGACCGTATCGGTCAGCAGTATATCCGTACCGCACGGCAGAGTATATTTTCTCGTCGTCGGGTCGAGCGTAGCGAACAGCTTGTCTTCCGCGAGTATGCCCGCGTCGGTCAGGCGGTTTAACAGGGTCGACTTGCCCGCGTTCGTATAGCCGGCTACGGCTATTCTGAAAATGCCGCTTTTATCTCTTTTTTCGCGTTTCGTTCTTCTGTTTTTTTCAAGTTCTCCGATCTGCTCTTCCAGCGCGGCGATACGCCTTCTGACGTGACGTCTGTCGGATTCGAGTTTTGATTCGCCCGGGCCGCGCGTGCCGATACCGCCGCCGAGCCTCGACATTTCGGTACCGTGACCGGAAAGCCGCGGTATCGTATACTTCAGCTGTGCGAGCTCGACCTGCAGTTTGCCTTCGCCGCTTTTCGCGTGGAGCGCGAAAATATCGAGTATCAGCATCGGTCTGTCTATCACGCGCACGTCGCCGCCGATCGCTTCTTCGGCGTTTTTGATCTGCGCCGGCGACAGCTCGCCGTCGAATATGACGAGCGACGCTCCCGACGATTCGCATATATCCCGAACCTCGCTCAGCTTGCCCGTGCCGATGTAAGTTCTCGGATCGGGCGATTCACGCTGCTGAACGACTTCCGCACACAGCTCGCCGCCCGCGGTATCGAGCAGACGTTCGAGCTCGTAAAGGCTCGCCTCGCACTCCCTTTCATCATCGTCTTTCAGTCTTACCGATATAAGCACCGCCTTCGGCGTCTCTTTATCAAACAGTTTTTCCATAACTCTTACCTCCTCCCGCATACAAAAAGGGCAGGACGATACAATACGCCCTGTCCCCGTTTGTGATCCGAAATTATTTGGCTTTGGCTTTAAGACGGCTGTTGAATTTGTCAACACGTCCGCCGCTGTCTACAAATTTCTGTTTTCCGGTAAAAAACGGATGGCATTTGGAGCAGATCTCAACACGCATATTGCCTTTGGTCGATCTGGTATGAACTACTTCTCCGCATGCGCAGGTGATCGTACAATCCGTATATTTCGGATGGATTCCTTCCTTCATTGTTAACACCTCTTATCTGATTTACAAAATCGCGTATGTTAGTATATCACACTTTTTTGATTTTTGCAATATCTTTTCAGCGATTTTTTTGAACTAATTGTAAACTATTTGTTCGATTTTTTCTTTTTTGACGCGCCGATAACGACGGCTATCCCCGCGGCGACGAGCGCTGCGGCGATCACACCGAGTACCGCCGGCAGGATCGGAAACGCATTTTTGCCGGGTTCTTCCGCCTTGCCGGTGGAAGCCGCCGCTTTGCCCGTATCCGTCTGCGGTGCGGCCTCGGTCGCTTTTTCAGTCTCTGCCGGGATCTGCAGCGGTTCCGAAAGCGAAGTATAAGCCGTTTTAAGCGCGTTCTGCGCCGAGCTTATCTCATCTGCGGAAGCGCCGTCTTTGCAGATCAGCGCCATCGCGTCGCCGTAAGCCGAGAGAAAATCACGGTACGCGGCGCCGGAGTATTCGCCGGAGTTGTTTCTGACAGTACCGTATTCTCCGCAGAGCGTCATCAGTTCTGTCTTATCGGCTTTTTCAGGCGCTTTCGCGGTCGGAGTTTCGGCGTACAGCTTTATCTCGGCGACTGTCTTCGTCGCCTTTTTGCCCGACGCTCCCATTAATATGATTTTTATGTAACGGTATTTCGCGCCGATCGGCTCAGATATGACGTTACCGCTCACGTCGGCGAATTTATTTTTGCCGTTGACGGGTGAATTGGCTATTATTGTCCAGTTGTCTTTATCAGAAGAGCCTTCGATCCGGTAATCGGTAAGTTCGGAACCGGCGCCCGGTATGATCTCGACGCCGTATACCTGTTTGTCCTCGTACAGATCCAGTATTACGGTCTGCGTCGCTTCCGCGGCAAACGGCTTCCATTCCGTAGCGGTATCTCCGTCTGTCAGATATTCCGACGTATCTTTTCCCTTGCCCGAGGCGTTGTATATATAGCCGCCTACGCACGACACGCCCGGCGTCTGGATCACGCCGTCAAAACTGCCGCGTTCTCTTTTGTCCGCCGAGACGTACGCTTCAGCTTCGACCACCGCCGCCCAGTTGCCTGTCACCGTCGAGAACGTGAATCTCATGAACCGGCATTCGTATATCCTGTCAAACGACACGAAAAACGACGGATCGCCGGCAGATCTCGGCGGTTCTTTTTCGCCCTTATGAACGGTCTGCCAGTTTGCTCCGTCCTGAGATATTTCGACGGTATAACTGACGCTGCCGGTCTTCGGGTACATACGTATCATCAGCGTGTCAAAACGCCTGACCGAGCCCATATCGAACATGAGCCACTGCGGCAGCGCGTCGCTTGACGCGCACCACCACGTATCGCCGCTCTCATCGATCGCTTTATCGGGACTGCTGCCCGGCGCACTTACGGAACTTGCCGTCGCAGTTGAACCGGTGAGTATATTGGTCTCCGTCGGGATAGGATCGTACGGACGGAGCGCTTCGGTCTCATACGGACCGAGATCGGTACGGCTCGTTACGAGAAGGACCCAGTCGGAGCTGTCCGGCTTGTCCGGTATATCGTATTTACCGCCGGCGTGGGGTATATCGTCGCTTATATCGACGAATTTGCCGGTGAGAGGATCGTACCACTTCGCCGAGTATTTTTCGTCAGCGTTTAGTTTTTTGATCGTGCCGGTCGACAGATCCGTATTGTAGAAATACACGACGTAAGTCTTATTGTCTTCCGATGACGCGACGGTTTTGGACTCTTCTTTGAGATTGGAATACAGCGTGTTTGAAAAACGCGGTATAAGCGACGAAAATCCGACGTACTTGAAGAAATCAGCCATATACTTCATCTCATACGAGCCCGGTTTGCCGATGCCCATATACCACGGCTCTGTACTGAAAGAGCCGAGCCAGCCGGCATTGCCGGCGGTCGAATAGCAGTTCGCCCACACGCCCGTAACGCCGTATGTGAAGCCGTAGCTTCCGCAGAGGTTGGCTTTCCACGCGGATATACGCGACGCGTTGTAGCCGTTGAAGCCGCCGCAGTAGATGTCTTCGTAGTTCGCTTCCGTCTCTATAAACGGTTTGGCGCCGTCTTTGTTTCTTCTGTTGCTCCAGTAGCCCTGGTAGGTAAATTTACTCGCGATCAGCGTACCGTGACCGTTCTGAAGCGCGTAAAAGTCGTGCCAGCTTTCACTGTCGAGTTTTTTGATGTATTCGTCGCTGACGTCCATCGGGTACTGATGAGCGCTCTGCGGGTGGTTATATCCGTCGCCTTCGTCGGTGATGCGCGCAGACGACACCCACGCGTCGAAATGCTCTTTTCCCGTTATTTCCTGCGCGGTGATCCATATCACCGGGTATGAAGCGTATCGCGCCGTGAGATATCTTGACAGGCGGTCGAGCGCGTTTTTACCCATCGCATTGACCGTATTCGAATGTACGCCGAAACCGAGCGCGATCACCATACCTTTTGCGGCGAGATAATCGAACATCACGTCGTATTTGTTCGTAAACGTTTTCGCGTTGATGCGTTCGAATTTCGTCGTCCACATGCTCGGCTCGCGCGACATTCCGATCTGACCGCCTCCGTCCGCTTCGGCGCTGTCGAAATACGTCTGATATACGGTGAAGCCTTTGCTGCACCTGTCGTTCACCTCGTGTATGAACTGGTTGCCGCATTCACAGCCGGGATAATTGCACTTGCTTATCGACACGTAATTCGGCGCCTGCCAGTTAGTGTCGCCGAGCCAGTAGAACGGAGTGCCGTCGTCGTAGACGAAATATCTGCCGTCGTCGGAAATCCTTACGAAACCGTGGATATCGAGATCGGTCCTGCCGCTGTTTTTTACAGCGTAGACGACGCCGGTCTTCATGTGCAGATCAGCGTTTTCGGTATCGCTGCACGTTATGACGTAAGTCCATTTGCCGATTTTGGTTGGCGCGAAACGCACGCGCCATTCTCCGCCGCCGTTCCAAAAGCCGTAGAGCTTTATCTTCGCGCCGTCTTCGTGTACGAATTCCGCGTCTATATCCACTTCGAGATACGGGTTTTTGTATTTTTTATCAGTCGTCAGGATTATATCGGTCCTTGTCCATACTTCGACCGCCGTCATATTCTGCTCCTTTACCGCAAGCGCTCCGCCCGGCGCCGTGAACAACAGCGCGAGCGTAAGGCATAATAATCTGATAACATTCTTTTTCATATCATTTCTGTATGCTGCTGAACCTGAACGACGCACAGGGTACGCCGGAGCTCGAGCAGAGGGTGAGAGACTCGGGGAAGCTCTCGTCTTTTACCGTGTTGTAACCTACCGAAGTTATCGGAGAGCCTGATGTGACCTTGACGCAGTCTTTGCCGACGATCTCTGCAGACGAAGGATCCGCCCATTTGTTTTTTGCTTTCGTCATTACTTTGAAGCCGAGCAGCGTATCGCCCGATACCGTAAGACCGTCGCCGACGTGGGCGAACTTTACCGTGACGGATTTTCCCTCGTCCGACAGTTCGTAAGACACGGGTATCGGTCCCTCGGTATAGTCAAGATCGCCTATGCCGTAGTCGTTTGCGAGTATTATCGCCGCCATACGCTCGGATACTTCCCATTTATTGTACGGGTGAAGGTTGTTTTCGTAAGTCCTGTCCTTCCACGTGTCGGCGGACGAGCAGATATGAGCGTTTTTGAGCAGCGTCGGTATCGTGCCCATATTCATCCTTACCTGCGCGTAATCGAACGCCATATATATAGGCGGGAGCTCGACAATGTATACCGGATAATCGTGACGTATCTGATCGTGTTTGTCGCGCAGATAGTTGATCAGCGCGGTAAAGCGGTTCGCGTATTCCGTATTGTTTTTGTTGGCGGTACTGCAGTCGGATTCGCCCTGATACCATATAACGCCTTTGATCGGCATGTTCTGGTACGAGTACATCGCGTGGTTATACATGAACGAAGATCCGTGCGCGTTGACGCCGGCGGCGGTATAGACGCCGTTTTTGGCTTTGCTGACTTTCAGAGCGTCGCGCACTTCGTTCGGCAGAAAACCGTGGAGAGCCGCGCCGCCCGCGTCGAATTCGATCATACCTATCGGTATTTTACGGTCGAGTCCGTTATAGAGCAGTACTGCGGTGAAATATCCGACAGCGGCGAAATCGTACGCGCCCTGTAAAGGTTTTTGCCACTTGCGCTTCGGCACGACGTCTTCGCTCACGTCGTTCGTGCCCCACGTTATGCCTCCGAGGTCGTTCATCGAAACCCGCGCAAGCCTGATCTGCATATCGTTGTTTATCTCGACGTTTCTGCCGCCTGCGCTTGCGAGCGGTTCGTTTTTGATAACGGATACCGGATACGCTACGTTTGACTGACCGACTACCCAGTATACGTCGCCGACGAGTACGTTGTCGTAACTGTATTCGGCGCCTTCGGCGGCAAATACGCGCAGCGTCTGCCCTTCCGTGTTTTCAGGCAGCTTGCCTCCGAGCGTGATCAGCCAGCGGCCGTCTTCGATTATATCCGCGCCGTGCAGTCCGCCGAACTCGGCTTCTACTCTCTTGCCGTTTTCGGATTCTGCCGCCCAGCCCCAGATCCTTATATATTCGTTTCTCTGAAGTACCATATCGGAGCTGAATGCGCGCGACACGGTAAACGCCGCTGCCGGCTCCGCGTTCATCGCTTCGAGATCTTCGGTCAGCGCCGGTTCGGCCGGCGCTTCGGTGATCTCTTCCGCAGTGACCGCTTCGGTCGCTTTTTCGGTGATCTGTTCGGTCTTTTGTTCCGTTTCGGTCTCTTTTACAGTTCCCGCGGGATCTGTCGCCGCGCCTCCGGCGGTGGATTCCGTCACCGGTCCGGTACCGGCGCAGGCTGTAAGTGAGGCCGCGCACAACAGAACGATCAATACTAAAGACAGTATTCTTTTCATTTTTGCCTCCGCTGTCATATACTGTCTTTATAGTATCATAAGGATCTGAAAAAGTCAATGCTTTTTTTACAATCTGCTCTCGATCTGCTCTTTCAAACGTTCGATGATCCGCTTTTCGAGCCGCGAGATATACGACTGCGACACGCCGAGCAGATCGGCGACTTCTTTCTGCGTCAGTTCTCTGCCGCCGTGCAAGCCGAACCGCAGCTCAATTATCTGTCTTTCACGCGGTTCGAGCGCTTCAACGAGGCGCTTGACGAGTCTTTTCTCCTCGTCTTCCTCGATACCTTTCGATACCGAATCGGGATCGGAACCGAGTACGTCGCCGACAAGAAGTTCGTTGCCGTCCCAGTCGACGTTTATCGGCTCGTCGAGCGATATTTCGGCTCTCAGATAAGTATTTTTTCTTATATACATCAATATTTCGTTTTCGATACAGCGCGAGCAGTACGTCGCCAGCTTGATGTTTTTATCGTCTTTGAACGTATTTACGCCTTTTATCAGCCCTATCGTGCCGATCGAGATCAGGTCTTCGATGCCGATGCCGGTACTCTCGAATCTTTTTGCGATATATACGACGAGCCTCAGATTGTGTTCGATCAGCAGTTTTTTCGCCTCGGGGTCGGTCTTCATTTTCATAAGAGCCTCGTTTTCTTCTTCCGAAGAAAGCGGGGGCGGCAAAGTCTGCGGACCGTTGATATAAAACAGAAGCTCGTCTCCGTCGAGCTCGGCTATTCTGTCGATGCCGAAGATCCTCTTGATAAAAAACAGTAATTTCATATTCTCTCCTTTTCAGATACAAAGTGAAGACGGCACTATACCGTCGATATCTTTCAGATCCGTACTATGAAGCACGGCTATGCACGCTCTGCGCTTTACGCCGCCTATCGTTATCCGCTCCGGGCAGAAACCCGGCAAAAGCCGCGGCCCGCCGACGCCCCTCGACGGTATTATCCTCATGCCCTGCGCGGTCTTTGTAAACGTGTCGTCCGACAGAGCCTCGAGCAGTTCGCCCGTAAGGCACGGAGCGATCTTATCGAATCGCACGGTTATCACCGGGTCGCCCGACGCCGGTTCTCTTATCAGCGCTCCGCTGTCCGACAGACAGTGCAGAACGACAGAAACGCCGCGGTTTGTTACCGTTACCTCAACGTATTTTTTCTCCGTCTGTTTGCCGAATATCCTGCCGGTTATATATGAAGCCGCGAAACTGACCGCGCCGAGTATAGCGAAAACCGAAAGCGATATATCCGACAAGACCGGCGCCGTATCGGAATTGACGTTTACGCCCCTGCCGATCTTATTGAGCAGTATGTACGCCGCCGTAACTCCGCCGCCGAGCAAAACAGACAGACCGTAAAACAGCGCCGCCGCTTTGGCGAACAGCAAACGCTTCGCGCCGGGATACGCAATCACGCACATCAACAGCGACGCCGCGACGCCGGATATTACGGAAAAAACCGTATTTTCGATAAACAGCGCCGCTATCGAATACGCTCCGCCGAGCGACGCGGCAAAAACTGTCCTTATCCCGCTCGTTTTGATATGCAGTATTTTCGACGTGCTGAACAGCACGAGAAAATCCATTGAAAAGTTTATTATGAAAAAAACGTCGCCGTATATTACTTCTCCGTCCATTTGTCTCACCCCGACAGTATTATAGATTCCGCAGGGTGAATAAAAACGCGAAATATGTGATCTGCGAAAAATAATGACCTTGCCCTCCGGCACGGTCCTGTGCTTTATTCGCAAACGTTATAACGAAAAGGGACCGGAGCGTGCCGGTCCCTTGAATCTGTTATTTCGGTATATACTCTGAGAACGTGATATGCAGAGTTATCTCCGAACCGTCGCGTTTTACGACGATCTCCGCGGTTTCGCCCGCGCGGAATTTCTGTATCATCCTCTTGACTTCGCTGTATGCGTTGATCTCTTTGCCGTTGATCGAAACGATCTTGTCTTTCTCCTTTATGCCGGCTTTTTCGGCGTCGGATCCCGAGCCTACGGAGGCGATATACACGCCGAATTCGGAGAGGCCGTATCTGCGCGCCGTGTAAGAATCGTTGACCTCGAGCATGGTGACGCCGAGCATGACCCTGCCGCGTACGTAACCGTATCTTATAAGATCTTCGATTATCGGCACCGCCGTATCGGACGGTATCGCGAAGCCGATGCCTTCGATATCTTCACCGGACGATTTTGCGTTCACTATACCGATACATTCACCGGACATATTGAACAGACCTCCGCCGGAGTTGCCGGGGTTGATCGCCGCAGTCGTCTGCATGAGCGTCATTTCCTGATCTTCAATCGTCACGGTACGGGCGAGCGCCGAGATTATGCCGTTTGTAACTGATCCGCCAAGCGAGCCGAGCGGGTTGCCTATCGCGATAACGCTTTCAGCAACTACGAGTTTTTCGGACGATCCGAACGTTGCGGGCCTGAGGCCGGTCTCGCTGATCTTTACTATCGCAATATCCGCAACGGGATCGGTGCCTATGAGCGTCGCTTCGTATATTTTGCCGTTTCTTAAAACGACGGTGATGGAAGTCGCTCCGTCTATAACGTGATTATTGGTAACGATATAGCCGTCTTGCGTGACTATAACGCCGGAACCGGCGCCTTTGGCGACGTACTGCTGCATGAAACTGCCCGGGACTATCAGTTCGGTCCTTATTTCCACCACCGAATCAACGGTCATCGCGGCGACTTCCGTCATAGAATACTTGTTTTTTGAGTCGCCGATCGCGATCGTCGCGTCGGGATCCGTATCGGGACGGGGCGCGGGTTTATCGGTTTCGGGCGCCGTCGCTTCCGTTTCGGTAACAGAAGGATCCGTATCCGATTTTTCGGTATCTTTTGGCGTCGGTTGAGTGTTATGACCGTGATCAGACGATTCTGACGTCGTGTCGGGCGTCATAGCGGGATCAAGTCTTTTGCTGAGCATCATGCCGACTACGAGCGCGCAGCAGGCGATGATGATCGCCAGAGCCGTTACAGCCGCGAGTATTGCGATAACAGCGCCGGAATTGACCTGTTTTTTCTCTTTTTTCTCCGTGTTGCCGTACTGCGAGTCGCCGTCTGCTGCGGTATTTGTCGGCGCATAGACTCTTATGCCTTCCGGCTCTTTCTTTTCTTCAAAAATCTCTTCGTTCCCCGCCGGCTGCTCTTCCGGTTCGACCTGCTCTTCAGCTTCCGGACGGATTTCGGCTTCTTCCGACTGTTCTTCCGGCGTTTCAGGCTGATTTCCGGCGGTTTCTTCCGCCGGCGCTTCCGTTGTTTCTTCGTTATTTACGACGGTTTCTTCGGCGTTTTCCGCCTGTTCGTCATTCGGTTCATCATTTTTTATTTCATCTTCGAATTCATTCATGATATATCTCCTTTCATACCGCGCGTTTATTGTAACGCGTGAATGTGATAATCATTTGAAATATATGTGGTTCAATACTGAAATTATTGACTTATTTCAGCACTTCATAAACGGCGGCGGGCTTTTTGCCCTGCAGTTCAAGCTCTTTTACGCGGCTCATTTCGGTTATAACGCCTTCTCTGCCGTTTTCCGAATCGTACAGAGCGAGAACCGACTGCTTTTCGACGCTGCCGGAGCATACGCCCGATATGAAACTGTAATTTTTGCTGATCCCGCTCATCGCTTCGGCGGCGTCGTATATGATCGCGGCGGCAGTCGGTATAGGTCCGGCGCCGAGGCCCGAGAACAGTATGTCGCGCGCGTTTTTGCATCTGACAAGTATGCCGTTGTTTACGCCGTCGGCGCAGTAAAGCATTTGATCCGACGAGACGAAACACGGCTTTACGCCTATCGCCATGCCGGCTTCGGTCTTTTCATAGAAGGCGATAAGTTTGATCTTTCCGCCGAGCGCTTCCGCCGCGGCGAGGTCTTCGTATTTCACGTTTTCTACGCCCTGTGTCTTCACCGTATCAGGCGGCACGAGTTTACCTGTCGCACAAGCTGCGAGTATAACGATTTTTCTCGCCGCGTCTTTGCCGGTGATATCGTTCGTCGGATCGGGTTCGGCGAAACCGAGCCTCTGAGCGTTTTTGAGCGCGTCTTCGAACGAACAGCCGTGCCGGCTCATTTCGGTCAAAATATAGTTCGTCGTGCCGTTAACGATGCCGTATATCGCGGTCACCTCGTCGGTCGACAGACTGTCGCGGAGCGGTCTTATAATCGGTATCGTACCGCCGACGGCGGCCTCGAACAAATAATAAACTCCGTTTTCTTCGGCGAGCTTAAGAAGCTCTTCGCCGAATGCCGATACGACTTCTTTATTTGACGTTATCACGTTTTTCTTTGAAAGCAGCGCTTTTTTGCTCATCTCATACGCGGCTCTTCTCGCTCCCGTAACTTCGATCACGACGGATATCTCGGGATCGTCGCACACGGTATCGAAATCGGTTATATGCATATCTCCGTATTCGGAATCGGGAAAAGAACGCAGATCGCATATATATTTGAGCCCCGCGTATTCCGGCGCTTTGGCCTTTATTTTATCATATTCCTGTATCAGCAGACGGCACACTCCCTTGCCGATATTGCCGAATCCCACGACAGCAACTTTTTTCATATCATCGCCCTTTCGTATTATTTTTCAAATGTCTTTTATAAGCAGCAGTTTTCCCCGTCCGACGGATATTTCCGCTCTTTCGCCTTTCACTTCATTGCTCACGCCTAAAGGGTATTCGCACGTGATCTTCGCCCGGTCAAGCTCGTATAACGCGCCTTTGACGGTGATATCTTCTGCAGTTCCGGTGACGTTCAGAAGTGAGAAATAAGAATAATTATTATCCACGTATTCGGGTTTTTCCGATACGACGCACATATCAGAAAAATCGTCCGACGCTTCCGCCCGTATGCCGAGCGAATGCAGATACAGAAGTATAGAAACGTTGCCGAGCGTATGGTCGAGCCTTCCGCCGATCACGCCGACGAGCAAAACGCTCCCAAATCCGCGCTTTACCGCCTCTTTAGCGGCGTAAAACGTATCGGTATCGTCTTTTACGTGCGGCAAAACGATGATCTCGGTATCTCTTACCGGCATCTCGTGCGAATCGAAATCGCCGATAATGAGATCCGCCGTTTTGCCGAGACGTTCTTCGTGATAAAGTCCGCCGTCGCAGTAAATAATGAAATCGCTCGGGCTGAGCCTGCTTTTGATCCTTTCGTAATCACCTATCGGCGCCGCGCCGACGATCACGCATCTTTTCTTTTTCATAAGCTTTCGATCAGTTCTCTTCTTACCGCCGCGTCCGAAAAATCGTGATCGGGCGCCTTTATCGTTATGAAGCCGGCTTCTTTCGCCGTCTTTATCGCGTGAGGCGAGTCTTCAAATACGGCGGTCTCGCACGGCAAGGCGTTCATCAGTTCCGCGGCACGGATATATATCGTCGGTTCATGTTTGCCGGTACCGAGTTCGTCGCAGATCAGTATCCGTTCAAAATAACCGATCAGACCGAGCCTCGTAAGAGCCGCTGTGACGAGATCGCGGCGGTTAGAGGTGGCGACCGACATTCTCAAGCCCCTTTCGTGAAGCTCCTTTATAAGCTCCGGCATACCGGGTATCGGAGCGACTTCGTCACCGTAACGTCTGTAAAGCTCTTCGAGTATGTCCGCTTTGAGCTGTTCGGGCGTTATATCGAGGTTGAACGCGCGGCAAAAATATACCGCCGACGTTTCGAACGTCATCGTGTGCATCTTATTATAAACGGCTTCGTCGAATTCGATACCGAGCTTGCAGAGATACGCACGGTCAGCCGATTCCCATACCGGCATTGAATCGAGCATCGTGCCGTCAACGTCAAAAATTACCGCTTTTATCATTTATCGTGTAAAGAAAGCAAGGCTGCCGCTTTGATACGGCAGCCTCTTTGATTATTCGTCGGTTTCGTCAGTATCAGCCGTATCGGTTTTTACCTGTCTTCTGGGAAGAGCGGCTTTGCGGGAGAAGTTGACCCTGCCCTTTTCGTCGGTGCCGAGGCACTTGACGGTGACGACGTCGCCTATGTTAACGACGTCTTCGACTTTTTCGGTCCTCTTAAATTCAAGATCGCGTACGTGTACGAATCCGAGGTATCCCGGTACGATCTCAACGCGGCAGCCTATCGGCAGTATCTCGGCGACCTTACCGGTGTACGTCGCGCCTTTGACCGGCTCGAACACGATGCCTTCGATTATCGCTTTCGCATTGTAGCAAGCCTGCTTGTCTACGGACGAGATGAATACCGAGCCGTCGTCCTCGATGTCGATCTTCGCTCCGGTATCGGCAACGATCTTCTGGATGACCTTGCCGCCGGTACCGATGACTTCGCGGATCTTGTCGGGATGTATCTTCATGCTGATCATCTTGGGCGCGTATTCCGAAACTTCGTCGCGCGGACGGTCTATCGCTTTGAGGATTATCTCGTCGATTATATAATCTCTGCCCTTGTGAGTGGTCGCAAGCGCGTTTTTGATGATCTCGGGCGTGAGACCGTCTATCTTGAGGTCCATCTGTATGGACGTGATGCCCTTGTGCGTGCCGGCGACTTTGAAGTCCATATCGCCGAAGAAGTCTTCAAGGCCCTGGATATCGATCATCGTCATCCAGTTCTCGCCTTCGGTGATAAGGCCGCAGGAGATACCGGCGACAGGCGCCTTTATCGGCACACCTGCGTCCATAAGAGCGAGCGTCGAGCCGCAGACCGACGCCTGTGAGGTCGAACCGTTGGACGAAATGACCTCGGATACGAGACGTATCGCGTACGGGAATTCCTCAACGGAGGGAAGAACGGGAACGAGCGATCTTTCGGCAAGCGCGCCGTGACCGATCTCACGTCTGCCGGGGCTTCTCGTTGATTTGGCTTCGCCCGTGGAATAACCCGGCATATTGTAGTGATGCATGTATCTCTTTACTTCTTCCTGATCTATACCGTCGAGCTCCTGCATTTCGGAGATCGAACCGAGCGTGGCTATCGTCATGACCTGAGTCTGACCTCTAGTGAACAGGGCTGAGCCGTGCGTTCTGTTGAAGAGTCCTACCTCAGCCGCGAGCGGGCGGATCTGGTCGAGGCGTCTGCCGTCGACGCGTTTGCCCTGAAGCAGCCATTCGCGTACGACCGCTTTCTGCAGCTTGTAGACTATCTCGTCTATCATCGGGTGCTGTTCGGGATATTCTTCGTCGTACTGAGCGTAAAGCTTGTCTTTTATGACGTTGATCGCCGCATCGCGTACGGTCTTGTCGTCGGTATCGAGCGCGAGCTTGATATCTTCGGTATATTCCGCCGCGATCTTATCGTACAGATCGTGGTCGACGTCGTGATGCTCGTAATCGAATTTCTCTTTGCCTATCTCGGTCTGAATGGATCTGATGAACGCAACGATCTTTTTGATCTCTTCGTGCGCCGCCATTATGGCGTTGAACATATCGTCGTCGGATACTTCTTTCGCCCCGGCTTCGATCATGACGACCTTTTCGGAGGTGCCGGCGACCGTAAGTTCGAGCGTGCTTCTCTCACGCTGTTCGGCGTTCGGGTTGATGACGATCTGACCGTCTACGAGCCCTACGAAGACGCCGCCTATCGGTCCGTTCCACGGTATATCGGATATCGTGAGGGCGATCGAAGCGCCAATCATCGCCGCGATCTCGGGTGAATTGTCGTGATCGACCGCAAGCACGGTCATGTTGATGTTTACGTCGTTGCGCAGATCCTTCGGGAAAAGCGGGCGGATCGGTCTGTCTATAACGCGGGCGGCGAGTATCGCTTTTTCGGTAGGCTTGCCTTCGCGTCTGAAATAACCGCCGGGAATGCGGCCTACGGAATAAAGGCGCTCTTCAAAATCGACTGAAAGCGGCAGAAAATCGATGCCGTCTCTCGGTCTTGCCGAAGCAGTCGCGCAGGCGAGTATGCACGTGTCGCCGTATCTGACGAGGCAGGAACCGTTTGCAAGTCCCGCCATTTTGCCGGTCTCGATCGTGAGAGTTCTGCCGGCGAGTTCATAGTTGAACACTTTGTAGTTTTCGAACATTGTCAAAATCTCCTTTTTTATATTTTGAACACGTCCGAAGTATAACATTTACTTTCAGGTCCGCTGTACGGGCGCAAAAGTAACTGCTACACCGCAGACGCGTTTCTGTTTTATCAAATTCGGGAATTCTCCGTTTGCACGGAAAATCCCCGAATACCTTCCGGTATGGAGGAAGGCGGCTTGATATTACTTTCTGATGTTGAGTTTGTTGATGATCGCGCGGTAACGCTCGATATCTTTGTCTTTGAGATAACCGAGAAGGTTTCTTCTGTGACCGACCATTTTGAGAAGGCCTCTTCTGGAGTGGTGGTCGAGCTTGTTGGTTTTCAGATGCTCGGTGAGTTCGTTGATACGGCAGGTAAGTATGGCGATCTGAACTTCGGGCGAGCCTGTGTCTGTTTCGTGAGTTTTGTACTCAGCGATTATTTCCTGTTTCTTTTCTTTGGTCATTTTTTTATCACCTTTCAAATAATATTCCGTAACTCCGAGCAGACGGCGGGTGAAACGCATATATAATGCCGTTGATCCGTAAGCCCAGCGCACGGTAAAGTTCCATACCGAGATAAGATTATATCACTATTTTCACGGTTTGTAAATAGCGATATGAAAATTTATATTAATTAATTGTAAATTATTCGGAAAAAGCGTATTTGAATTCGTAAATATGATTGATCTTCGAGACGCCTTTAACGGTCAGAACTTCAAAAACGACGGGAATGGTTCCGTCTTCGGGTTCGGGCAGGTCGGGGCGGAATTTACCGTTATTGTCTTTTAACAAAAACGATACTTTGAACCTGTCGCGCGTCAGCACGCCCTCAAGCGTGTTCTCCGTGGTTGAATACCCGATCGAAGATACTTCGGCGGCGTAGATCTTCTGCATCGGGAATTCGTCGGCGTAAGGTTCGATCTCCTTGCCGGCGTTGTAGAAATACTCTTCGGTAAAAAGCGTGTTCAGCGTCTTGCCGTCACCGTTTATCGCGGCGTTGAAATAGTTGATGAACAGTCTCGCCTGAGCCGGCACGTTATCCGCCTCGCCGAGCTCATAGACCGTGCCTACGCCCTGATACGTATAACTCACGCTTCTGTTTTTATCAAGATAATCCGCGTCTTTCATTATATCGTCTTCGGGCGGGAAAAAGCCCTCGCCGTAATCGCCGGAGAGCGGATCGTACGAATACTGTTTTTCTTTTTCTTTATTTTCGCTTATCTTCTGCAATACGGCGGACGCGATGATCATCAGTATCGCGGCGGCGCACAGGATGACGATGACCTTTATTATCGTCTTTTTGCGCTTTTTGAGTTTTTCGGCTTGGAGTACCTGCTCCTGCAAAAGATCGTCGTTTTTGATTTCGTTCATCAGAACATACCCCAGAATCTTTTTACGTTATTCAAACCTATGCGCAGCCCCGTGAGATTGTCTTCGGCGCCTTCGAATTCGACCGAGATCCAGCCGTCGTATCCGGCGCGCTTAAGGATGCCGAGGCTCTGCGCGGCGTGCGCCTGACCGTGACCTATTATCGCTCCTTTGAGATAGTTGCCGGCGCGCGATCTGAAAAATCCTTCGCCCGGATCGATGCTCTGCCCGGATACGAAATAGAAATCCTTTGCGTGTACGTGGCGCGCGTAGCCCGCCATCACGCCGACCGCTTTGCACGGATCTTCGTCGGCGCACATGAAATTGCCTATGTCGACGAGAGCGCCGAAATTTTCATTGCCCACGGCGTTTATGAGTTTTTCCACTCTTGCGCTGTCCTGACTGAAAAATCCGTGGTTTTCGGTACAGGTGACCACACCTTTTCTCTCAGCGTATTCCGTGACTCTTCTGCACCCTTCGACAAGCTTCGGCAGCGCGTCGTCGTAACCGCGTTTCGTCTTCTCGCCGCGGTAGCCGTAGCATACGTCGTGGCGCATGACTTTCGCCCCGTAAGCCGCCGTAAGATCGACCGTGCGGCACAGCCGTTCGACGGTCTGTTCCATGTCGCCGTACAGAAAATCGGCTCCCGTGCAGAGCGACGCGACGGCAAGGCCTTTGCTTTCACACAGTTCTTTTATCCGTTTCGCTTCTTCGATATCCGACGAGCCGGCGAAAGTTCCCTCGACGATCTCGATACCGTTGAAGCCGAACTCCGCCGCTTTGTTTACCATGAATTCAATGCCTTCGGCGTTGTATCTGCCGTAGCTGTACGTACTTGCGCAAATCTTCATAATTACCTCGGGATTTTTTTCTTATGATATCATAAAAAATCGCGTTTGTCAATAAAACAGGCGCACATCTGACCGCTTGAAAGAAATAATTTTGCTTTTTTTGAAAAAAAGTCTTGACAAATCGATATTCTTGTGTATAATAAATCGTGCCGTTTTGAGAACGGACACATATTTGCGAGAGTGGCGGAACTGGCAGACGCGCACGTTTGAGGGGCGTGTGGTTCACACCGTACGAGTTCAAGTCTCGTTTCTCGCACCAAAAAAATCAAGCAGCCGACGGCTGCTTGATTTTTTTATCCGAGCCGACGTACCGGAGGCTTGGCATGTAATCAGCGCGCCTGCGCGCTGTATGTAATCACCGAAGGTATATCACGCCTTCGGTGTATGGTATATTGAAGCAGGCGGCGCAAACTTCACTTTAAACGATTGACAAATCCGCTTTTACGTTATATAATATTCTTAACGTCTCGAAAGGATAAACGAATATGAAACTCGATCCCATTTTCACGGATAATATGATCTTCGCCGAAAACAGACCGATACGCGTTTTCGGCGAGAGCGAAGGCGACGTGGCCGTAAGATTCCGCGGTGCGGAGGTCACGGCAAGATCAACCGGCGGCAAATGGATCGCCGAGATGCCGGAGTCCGAAGCCGGCGGTCCTTACGAGCTGCGGATCGAAGGCGACGGTATAGCGACGGTATTGCGCGATATTTACGTCGGCAGAGTTTATCTCGTCGCCGGTCAGTCGAACGCCGAATTTCAGCTCTGCTCGTCAAACGAACCGGAGTCGGGTTACATCAATGATCCGCTTCTCCGTAATTATTACATCGCCCGACCGTGGTACAGTCCCGACCCGTGTAAGCCGGGCGACGGCTGGATTTCGGCTGAAAAAGAAAACGTCGGTGCGTGGTCTGCGATAGCGTACCTCGCCGGGCGCGAAACGCGCCGTCTCACCGGCAAAGCCGTCGGCGTGATAACGTGCGCTCAGGGCGCGTCAATTATCGAATCGTGGCTTCCCGCTGAAATCGCGAAAGAGTTTGAGCTTGACGCGGATAAACTGATGATCGATCACACCTACCCCGATTACGCCGCGTTCAACAAAGCGGGCGTCATATATGAAAGTATGCTTTCAAAGATACTGCCGTTCTCTTTTAACGGCGTTATCTGGTATCAAGGCGAAAGCGACACGACCGTCGCGGAAGGCGCGATCTACGATAAAGAACTGGCGAGCCTGATACGCGTTATACGCGAAGCGCAGAACGACGCTTCTCTTCGCTTCGCCGTTATTCAGATCGCCGACTTCGACGGCAGAAAAGAATACGACCCCGAAGGATGGACTGCGATACAGAACGCGCAGGAACGCGCCGTCCGAAAAGACGCTCACGCTTCGCTCGTGATATCGAGAGACGTGTGCGAGAGCACGGGCATACACCCGACGCGCAAGACCGAGCTTTCGGTAAGAGCGGCGAAATCGCTTTTGGAAAATTGAAAACTAAAAGAAGGGCTGTTGTTATGATGCAGCCCTTTTGATGTCCCGTCAGGGACAATTCATGTCCGCAGGATAATTCATGCTCGTCAGAGTAATTCATGCCGTCAGGCAATTCATGTGCGCAGCATAATTCACGCCGTCAGGTAATTCATGCGTCGCAAGACGCTATTCATCTTTTTCAAACGTTTTTTGATGAAGAATGAATTGGCTTCGCCGTGAATTAACGCGATGCGTCATGAATTGACGGTTTCACCGTCATGAATTGAATCATACCTGTCGGTACGATTCATTAGGAGCTGCCGCAAATGCGAAAGCCCGATAAGGAAGTTATTAACAACGCGTATATGCGGCGAGTAAGTGCGCAATTATTGAAAAGAACAGGCTGGAAATTCTTCAGTCTGTTCTTTGTTGTTTGTCAGAGCTAAATTGCCGCGCAAAGCGCGTCAGCTAAATTGTTTGCCTATCGCCAAAACAGCTAAATTGAAAATCAAA
>JAEEGL014256708.1_pt1 | contig 24093 bp, 21 predicted proteins | sample 9134231 | NCBI WGS metagenome assembly JAEEGL01 (sample SAMN16246548, study PRJNA631951) | gut metagenome | biome: gut microbiome; feature: rumen; material: fiber-attached | host: Bos | place: Iran: Karaj | collected 2018-10
ATGTTTGCATTCCATATATGATTTGATCTTCTATGAGAATGGCTGACATTGTTGCCGAAATGCTTTCCCTTGCCGCAGATATCACATTTTGCCATGGCCTTTACACCTCCCTTTTGGATCTTTTGGATTCTAATCTTTATAAAGCCCTGTGCGGCACTTACCGCAACGAAACCTATTTTAACAGAAGCTATTATGATTTGCAAGAGTTTTTTTTGTTTGCATTGATAACACAAATCCGATATAATCAGACATAGTGTTTTACAAGAAATAATCTTTTGCAAAGGAGGTTTTGCATGAAGAGTTCCATAGATACACATATGGGCAGCATCAGGATCAATGATGATGTGATAGCTCAGTACGCAGGTACGGTCGCAAATGAGTGTTTCGGAATAGTGGGCATGGCCAGCGTAAATGTAAAGGAAGATTTAGTCCGTATCTTAAAAAAGGATAATGTCAACCGCGGCATTACTGTTAAGAATGAGGGGGGAAAGCTTGTTCTTGATTTTCATGTGATAGTTGCTTACGGAGTTAATATACCGGCTGTCACGGAAAACCTTGTGAACAACGTTCGATATAAAGTTGAGGAGTACACGGGACTGGAAGTTGTAAAGATCAATATTTATGTCGAAGGCGTTCGAGTGATCGATTAAGGAGGAGTGACTTAAAGTGGCTACTACTGTTTTAACCCCGCAGCAGATGTGCACCATGTTTCTTGCGGGTGCAAAAGAGCTTGAGGCTCACAAAGAACATATCAATGAATTAAACGTTTTCCCTGTGCCGGATGGTGATACGGGTATGAACATGACGCTGACAATAATGTCGGCAGCAAAGGAAGTATATGCATTAAAAGATCCGAATATGCAGGATTTCTGCAAGGCGGTTTCTTCAGGTTCACTCAGGGGTGCCAGGGGTAATTCCGGCGTTATCTTAAGCCAGCTTTTCAGAGGTTTTACCAAAGTGGCAAAGACCTATGAGGAACTTGATGCTGCAGTTATTGCCGCAGGCTGTGAAAAGGCTACTGAGACAGCGTATAAAGCTGTAATGCAGCCTAAGGAAGGTACGATACTTACTGTTGCTAAGGCTGTTTCTGAAAAAGCTACAGCCTGTGTACGCAGGGGCGAGACGGATATAGAAGTGATACTCACCGAGCTCATTGCCGGTGCAAAAGTTGCACTGGACAAGACACCAGAGCTTCTGCCCGTTCTTAAGGAAGCGGGTGTGGTTGACTCCGGAGGTGCCGGCCTGGTCTGTGTGCTTGAAGGTATTCTTGCAGGTCTTCAGGGAAAAGGCATAGCTTTTACTACAGAAGCTGCTGAAGGCGAAAAGAAAGCTGAAACTGAAAAACGTACGGCAGAAAAATATAAATTCCTTTATCATACGTCCATTGCGATGCTGCTTGATAAAGAGATGAACCACCATGAAGAAGCTGTAATAAAGAAGTATATTGACGCTGTAGGAGATACATGTGCGTATACCATTGAAGGACGTATAGTAAATATGTCGCTTAATACCAACGATCCCGGCATGGTGATCCAGAAGGCTCTTAAGTATGGTGAACTTATAGATGTAGTGGTTGAAAACAGACGCCAGAAAAAGTCTGCGAAGGCAAAGGAGGCTGTAAAGACTGAAGCAGAAGTTAAGGAAGAAAATACAGCTACTGAAAAGACCGAAGAAGCAGCACAGAACCGTGTGATAGATGTGTCTGCAGGTGTTTCCAAGGATAACGGTTTTGTACAGATTTCCGTAGGTGACGGAATGACAGAAATTTTCAAGAGCCTTGGGGTGGATGTCATCGTTGAGGGGGGACAGACCATGAACCCCAGCACGGAGGATATCCTGAAGGCAGTGGAAATTGTAAAGGCACCTGTTGTTTATGTTTTCCCTAACAACAAGAATGTGATAATGGCCGCTGAGCAGGCTGCTAAGATCAGCAAGGACAAGCAGGTGGTTGTTGTTCCTACAAAGACTGTCACCCAGGGAATCACGGCAATGATATCCTATGTTGAAGGCGCTTCCGTGGAAGAAAACAAAGAAGCAATGCTGGCTGATATACAGAATGTAAAGACCGGTGAAGTGACTTATTCCGTAAGGGATACATCGATTGACGGAACAGAGATACATCAGGGCGATTACATGGGCATAGGCGATAAGGGTATATTGTCCGTAGGCAAAAATATCAGTGAAGTCATTTTGGAAATGCTGGACAAGATGGAGACTTCTGATGCAGAGGTTGTCAGCATCTACTATGGCAAGGATGTGACTGAAGATGATGCGAATAAGATAAAGGAGCTGACGGAGTCCAAGTATCCGGAGGTGGATGTGGAACTTGCGTACGGCGGACAGCCAATCTATTACTATATTATTTCGGCTGAATAAGGCTTGATATCCGGAATTTATGACACTGAAAGCCCCGCTGTGAACAGCGGGGTTTCTGTTAGGTGTGTAAGAAATCTTATAGCTTCGATGGAATGTGTGAGACCAATCATATGACAATAAATGATCCCGTAATATCGATAAAAGGAATAGGTGAGAAATCGGCAGCTGCTTTTCGGATGGCCGGTGTTTTTACCGTGTCTGACCTTCTTCATTTTTTTCCGCGGACATACTCTGTTGTTCCTGAAGCTCAGAAAATCTCAGAACTGTCAATGGGTACAAGGGCAGTTGTAAAAGGACGGATCATGGGCGGGTGCAGTCTGTTTTCAAGTAAAGGCAGATCCGTTCTTTCTTTTGAGGTAGGGGACGGTACTGGGAAGCTTAAGGTGTATTATTTCGGTATGCCCTATATGAAAAAGAGTTTTCCGCCCGGACGTGCGCTTATTCTTCTGGGAAATGTTTCTTTTAAAGGTGATGTGGCGGTAATGGCACAGCCTAAGGTTATAAGCGAAGCTGAGTATGAAAATACAAAAGGAACGCTGGTTCCTGTATATCCGGAACCAGCGGGTCTTAAAAGTGCAGTCATTCTTAAGGCGGTAAAAGAGATCATTTCTGTTTCGGACAGGCTGAAGGACTATCTTCCGGAGAATGTTATGAACAGAGAAGGACTGGAATCCCTGTCAAAAGTTTTTCATGATATTCATTTTCCGGCATCAAGGGAAGAACTGTATGCGGCCAGAAAAAGGCTTGCTTTTGACGAGCTGTTTTTATTCATAGCAAGGATACAGATGATGAAAAGCAGTACCGAAAAGGAAAAAAACAGCTTTAAGATAGAACAAAATCTGGCTGATGAATCAGTGGCCGGATTTATATCAAAGCTTCCGTATGAACTTACCGGAGCACAGCTTAGGGCTATAAATGATATTAAAAATGATATGACAGGTGAGTGCGTTGCAAATCGTTTGGTGCAAGGTGATGTGGGAAGCGGCAAAACCGTGGTGGCTTTTTCAGCAGCATTAATTGCTGTAAGCGCAGGGTATCAGGCTGCTATTATGGCACCTACGGAAGTGCTTGCAATGCAGCATTATAATGAAATACTTGAGCTGACGGAACGATACGGCCTGCCCTTCAGAACAGGTATCCTTACCGGATCTGTGGGAAAAGCGGATAAGAGAAGATGCAAGGAACTGCTTTCGGAGGGAAGCCTGAATCTTGTGATAGGAACCCACGCTTTGCTGGAAGAAGATGTCCTTTTTGATGAACTTGCACTTGTGGTAACTGACGAACAGCACCGCTTCGGCGTTGCACAGAGGAGAACCCTGTCAAAGAAGGGGGGGACTCCTCATACAGTAGTAATGAGCGCAACCCCCATTCCAAGGACACTTGGACTTATCCTGTATGGCGATATGGATGTTTCCCTGATAGATGAGCTGCCGGCAAAACGGCTTGACAGGAAAAATGCAGTGGTGGATATCGATTACCGTGAAACCTTCTATAAATTTCTTGTAAAACATATCCGGGAGAAAAAGGTACAGGCATATATAATCTGTCCCATGGTAGAGGCGTCTGAGTCAGAGGAACTGGGAATGGCCGGTGATCTGGCAAATGTGACGGATTATACTGAAAATTTAAGGGAAAAGCTTCCGGGGGACATAAGGATAGCTATGCTTCATGGCCGTATGAAGCCATCAGAAAAAAATGAGGTGATGAAAGATTTTTCAGAGCATAAGACTGATGTACTGGTATCAACTACTGTAGTGGAAGTCGGCGTTAATGTACCTAATGCGACTATAATGCTGGTGGAAAATGCAGAGCGTTTCGGGCTGTCACAGCTTCATCAGCTTCGCGGACGTGTGGGTCGCGGAGATAAGCAGGCTTATTGTGTATTTATGACTGGTACGAAAGGAGATGTGTCAAAGAATACACAGAAACGTCTCAATATCCTTAAAGAAAGCAATGATGGTTTTAAGATCGCGGAAGAAGATCTGAAACAGAGGGGGCCGGGGGATTTCTTTGGGCTGCGCCAATCCGGGCTTCCATACTTTAAGATAGCAGATATTTATACTGATGCGGAAATGATAGGACGGGTAAAAGCGGTTCTTCAGGAAATGACAGATGACGGTCAGGAAGGACTTCAGGCTCTTGAAACGGCACTTCGTGAAAGCGGAAACATAAGCTACAGCGAGTTTCATAGTATATATCTGTAATTCACACTTGCATGACACAAACATTTGTTCTATAATTACTTTCATAAGACAATATTTCAGCTGAAAAATACAATATGTTGATGACGGATGCGTAAGCTTTGTGATATAATGTGGCTTGTGTGTTTTGGTATACATAAAATAATTATGTTGATTCACTAGCCGAAAGTGCAGATACGTCATTCTTTTTTGAATTCGTATTTTTGTTTGGAGGTTTTTATGGCAGCAAATAATAATGATGCACAGAATTACGGTGCGGAAAATATCGTCGTACTGGAAGGACTGGAGCCTGTAAGGGAACGTCCGGGAATGTATATCGGTTCCACCAGTACAAAGGGACTGAACCATCTTATATATGAGATAGTAGATAACTCTGTGGATGAGCACCTGGCAGGATGCTGTGACCGGATATCGGTTACCCTGGAAAAGGACGGTTCTGCAACGGTTGAGGATAATGGGCGAGGCATGCCGGTGGAGATGCATGCAAAGGGCGTTTCCGCAGAACGTGTCATTTTTACGACACTTCATGCCGGCGGAAAGTTTGATGATTCTGCATACAAGACCAGCGGCGGTCTTCACGGTGTCGGTTCATCCGTAGTAAATGCCCTTTCCAATCATATGAAGGTGACCATAAAGAGAAACGGTCATATATATGAAGATGAGTATGAAAAAGGCAAGCCCATTACCAAGCTGGTAAACGGCCTTATCCCTGAGGTTGGCAATACAAGGCAGACCGGAACAAAGGTAAATTTCATACCGGACGATACAATTTTTGAAAAGACGGTTTTTAAGGCAGAGGATGTAAAGAGCAGGCTTCATGAGACCGCGTATCTTAACCCTAATCTGACTATCATCTTCCAGGACCTTCGCGGTGCTGAGCCTGAAAAGATAGAGTATCATGAGCCGGAGGGAATAATCGGCTTTGTAAAGGCTCTTAACAAAGGTCAGGAAGGCATTCATGATGTGGTTTACTACAAGGGTGAGGCTGAGGGCGTTGAGGTCGAGGTGGCTTTTCAGTACGTCAATGAATTCAGGGAAGTGGTGCTGGGCTTCTGTAATAATATCTATAACTCTGAAGGCGGTACCCACATTACCGGTTTCAAGACTATGTTTACCAATATAATAAATACCTATGCAAGACAGCTTGGTACCCTTAAGGAAAAGGACAGTAATTTCACCGGCCCCGATGTCCGTAACGGCATGACGGCGGTTGTAAGTATTAAGCACCATGATCCCAGGTTTGAGGGTCAGACCAAGACTAAGCTTGATAACCAGGATGCAGCAAAGGCTGTGAGCAAGGTTACGGGCGATGAGGCAGTGCATTATTTTGACAGGAATCTAGAGGTATTAAAATCTGTCATAGCCTGTGCCGAAAAATCTGCAAAAATCAGAAAGACAGAGGAAAAGGCTAAGACAAATCTGCTTACGAAGCCTAAATATTCTTTTGACTCAAACGGTAAACTGGCTAACTGCGGTTCCAGAGATGCTTCCAAGTGCGAGATATTTATCGTAGAGGGTGATTCCGCAGGCGGCTCCGCAAAGACCGCAAGGAACCGGGAATACCAGGCAATACTGCCCATCAGAGGTAAGATACTTAATGTGGAAAAGGCCAGTATTGACAAAGTTTTGGCAAATGCAGAGATCAAGACCATGATAAATGCATTCGGATGCGGTTTTTCCGAAGGCTATGGCAATGATTTCGATATCACGAAGCTTCGTTATGACAAGATAATAATCATGGCGGATGCCGATGTGGACGGTGCACATATCTGCACCCTGCTGCTTACTCTTTTCTATCGTTTTATGCCGGAACTTATATCCGAAGGGCATGTTTACATTGCTATGCCGCCCTTGTACAAGGCAATGCCTTCAAGGGGAGAGGAAGAGTATCTGTATGATGATGCGGCCCTTGCAAAATACCGCAAGACCCATAAGGGGAATTTCACTCTTCAGAGATATAAAGGTCTTGGTGAGATGGATCCTGACCAGCTCTGGGAGACGACCCTTGATCCTGAGCGACGTATGCTTAAGCGTGTCAGCATAGAGGATCCCATGATAGCATCCGATACAACTGAACTTCTTATGGGAACTGACGTGCCTCCGAGAAAGGCCTTTATCCATGAAAATGCAAAAGATGCGATGCTGGATGTATAAGGCATCGGATTATTGATGAGAAACGGTACAGGAAACAGAATAAAATAAAGGAAAGTTTTAGATGAAAGAACAGGAACGCATACTTAAAACAGAATACAGCGAGGTCATGCAGAAGTCTTACATCGACTACGCCATGAGTGTAATCATTGCAAGAGCACTGCCGGATGTCCGTGACGGACTTAAGCCGGTTCAGCGCAGAACCTTGTATGACATGCATGAGCTGGGAATAAAGCATAACGGACCCTACAGGAAGAGTGCCCGTATCGTAGGTGATACCATGGGTAAATACCACCCCCATGGAGACTCTTCAATATATGATGCACTGGTTGTAATGAGCCAGGATTTTAAGAAGGGCCTTGCACTTGTGGATGGACATGGCAACTTTGGTAACATCGAAGGTGACGGCGCCGCTGCCATGAGGTATACGGAGGCACGTCTTGCAAAAGTTGCAGAGGAAAATCTTCTTGCTGACCTTGATAAGGATGTAGTGGATTTTATACCGAATTTCGATGAGACGGAAAAGGAACCTTCAGTACTTCCGGCAAAGTTTTCAAATCTTCTGGTCAATGGTTCAGAAGGTATAGCTGTCGGCATGGCTACAAATATTCCGCCCCATAACCTTGCTGAGGTGATTGAGGCTGAGAAGGCCTACATAAAGAATGAAGAGATCACCACGGAAGGGCTGCTTAAGTATATAAAGGGACCGGATTTTCCTACCGGCGGCATCATTACCAACAAGGATGAGCTTGCAGAGATCTACAGGACCGGTACCGGCAAGATTAAGATCCGCGGTAAAGTGGAGATAGAAAAGGCTAAAGGCGGCCACACCCTTGTTGTTATCACTGAGATTCCATATACCATGATAGGAAGCGGTATTGCCAAATTCCTGCAGGATGTTGCCGCACTCCAGGAGACAAGGAAGACTACGGATATCGTTGACATATCAAACCAGTCATCCAAGGAAGGCATACGCATAGTTATTGAACTCAAGCGTGATGCAGATGTGGAGAATTTCAAGAATCTTTTGTATAAGAAGACAAGGCTTGAAGATACTTTCGGAGCGAATATGCTGGCTATCGCCGACGGACGTCCGGAAACATTGTCACTGCGGGATGCCATAAAGTATAATGTTGAATTCCAGTATGAGGTGAACCGCAGGAAATACACGACTCTTCTCAGAAAGGAACGGGAAAAGAAAGAGATACAGGAAGGACTTATAAAAGCCTGCAATGTGATCGATCTTATCATTGAAATCCTGAGGGGATCCCATGATAAGGCCCAGGCAAAAGCCTGCCTTGTAGAAGGCAAGACCACAGGGATCAAGTTCAAGGCCAAAGAGTCAAAGATAATGGCAGAGATGCTGCATTTTACTGAGAGACAGGCGGATGCGATACTTGAATTAAAGCTTTATCGGCTCATCGGACTTGAGATAGATGCCCTGAATAAGCAGTATGAAGAGACTACGGCAAATATCTATAAATATGAGGACCTTCTGGACAGAAAAGAATCCATGGCCCAGGAGATGATAAAAGAGCTTGATTCCATAAAAAAACAGTTCGCAAGGGAACGCAGGACCGAGATTGATAATGTGGAAGAAGCGGTTGTTGTTGAGAAGCCTGTTGAAGAGATGGAAATGATGTTCTTAATGGACCGTTTCGGATACTGCAGGGTGGTGGATATTCCTACGTACGAGAGGAATGCAGATGCCGCAAATACAGAGAACAGCTATATACTGAAATGCAAGAATACCGGCAGGATATGTGCATTTACCGACAAGGGAAATCTTCATACGATAAAGGTAAGTGACCTTCCCTACGGAAAATTCAGGGATAAGGGACAGCCTATAGACAATGTCAGCGGATTTGATTCCAAAACCGAGGATGTAATTTATATGGTAAGTCAGGAGAATATAGACCAGAAGTGCTTTATTTTTGTCACCAAACAGAGCATGATCAAGTATGTATACGGTGCTGAGTTCAATGTGGCAAAGCGCACTGTTGCAGCCACAAAGCTTGCTGAAGACGATGAGGTGGTAGGAGTATCCGAGCTGCTGGATGACACCTATCTTGCTATGGCGTCCCACAAAGGCTATCTGTTAAAGATTGATTCAACACAGATTCCTGAAAAGAAGAAGACTGCCATCGGTGTGCGTGGTATGAAGCTTGTGGGCGATGATTATCTTGAGAAGGCATATTTTGGAAGAAACAGCGATGAAAAAAATATTGTTGAATTCCATGACCGTCATATCGATCTCAGAATAATAAGGGCTGCCAACAGGGACGGAAAAGGTTCAAAGGTAAAATAGCTGCAGGAAGTGCAGCAGAAAGAGGCAAAGATGCGTGTTATTGCGGGAAGTGCAAGGAGCCTGCTGCTTAAGACTCCGGCAGGGATGACCACGAGACCGACTACGGACAGGATAAAGGAAACACTTTTTAATGTGCTTCAGCAGGATGTGCCGGGGGCTGTTTTTGTTGATTTTTGCGCAGGCAGCGGACAGATAGGAATAGAGGCACTAAGCAGGGGGGCTAAGAAGGCTTATTTCATAGAAAATGATGCCTCTGCGATAAAATGCATAGAAGAAAACCTTAAGCATACGAAGCTTATCGACTCTTCTGTGGTGCTCAAGCAGGATGCTGTTACCGCTATGAGTTATGGGATTCGTGAGAAAGCAGATGTGATTTTTGCAGATCCTCCTTACGGGATGGGGACTGATGCGAGCCTGCTTTCAGCTGCCGCAAATTCTAAAGCAGTGACTTCAGATACCATTATCATAATAGAAGAGAAAAAAGAACGTGATTTTTCCTTTGCAAACGACCTGGGTTTTGATATCATCAAGGAGAAAGTCTATAAAACCAATAAGCATGTATTTTTGCGGAAAAGAGTTTAATAATGAAGCAGGCAATATATCCCGGAAGTTTTGATCCTATGACCTTCGGGCATCTGGATGTGATCAAGAGGGCATCAAGGATGTTTGACAAGCTTACGGTCAGCGTCCTTAACAATGATGCAAAATCTCCGTTGTTTTCAGTTGATGAACGTGTTAAAATACTCAAGGAAGCCACTAAAGATATCAAGAATGTGGAAATTGATTCTTTTAGTGGTCTTCTTGTTGATTATTGCCGGGAGAAGGATGTTCATATTATAATCAGGGGCCTGCGTGCAATCACTGATTTTGAGTATGAGCTTCAGACTGCCCAGACTAACAGGAAGTTGTCTGATGACGAGGTTGATACCATCTTCCTGACTACCAGTCTTGAGTATTCATATCTGAGTTCTTCTTCTGTAAAGACTATCATAAGTTTCGGCGGTGATATCTCACAGTTTGTGCCTGAGTTTGAAGTGCCGCTGATTAATGCAAAATTTTCTGAAAAAAGGAAATAATACGAGGGGAAGGATAAGATAATGGCTAAACCTAAGTCGCGTATAATGAAGGCAATAGATGAACTGAATGCTGTTGTGGATGAGGGCAAGAGTCCGTTATTCCATCAGGATCAGGTAATCCTTGACAGAGATAACCTTAAGGATCTTATTGATGAACTGAGAAGGACTACACCTGAAGAGGTCAGTGCATGCATGGAAGTGTATGCAAGGCGCGAAGACATAATATCAGATGCCCGTGATGAGGCTGACCGTATACGTCAGGAAGCCCGGGAACAGGCAGATGATATGCTTGATGCAGTCAGGGCCAAGACGAAGGAAATGCTAAGTGAAAATGAGATAATGATGAGGGCGGAAGAAAATGCCAATATCATTATCGGAAACGCTGACAGGGATGCCCAGAAGATAATAAAAAGTGCAAACGAAGAAGCAGAGGCAATAGTTAATGATGCTGATAACTATGCGAATGCGGTTTATTCTGAGTTTGATAAATATCTCAGGTCTTCACTCAATAATCTGCAGAATATAATTGAAGACTGTGCAAATGAGACTGCAAGAAATTCAAACCATTTGCTGGAAGCTCTTAGAAAATCCCAGGATGAGATACGGGCCAACCTTGATGCTGTCAACAATGCAGGGGCAGAATCGGCGGATAACGAGGATCTTCCGGATGACCAGGGCATGGGACCTACAGCACCTATCAGTATGGATCTGGATCCTGATTCTGAGGAGTGATCTGGTTGATATGTTGGGCATTCGTCTGGAGTTAAGCGTATGATGATGCTTAATGCCGGACGGATGTTTTTTTATGCGGTGAGAGAATGATCAGAAATAATAAGACAGCAAAAGTTAATAAGAGATTAAAAATTGCTATTGTTACAGGCGCAGGCTCAGGAATGGGCAGGTATTTTGCCTATTATGCAGGGCGTTTTGACAAAGATATAGATGAGCTGTGGCTTGTGGGTCGGGACAAGAGAAAGCTTTACAAGACTGCTTCAAGAATAAGCAAAAGCTGCAGGTGTATTTCCGCAGATTTAAGCAATCCTGAAGAATATGGGATACTTAAAAAGAAAATACAGGATACAGCACCGGATATAAGGCTTTTGGTAAATAATGCGGGAATTGGTCTGATGGGAGATTTCGCAAGATTATTACCGGAAGAAAATGAAATTATGGTTGATATAAATTGTGTGGCTTTAACGAGGCTTACAGCAGACTGTCTTCCTTATATGTCACGCGGCTCCCACATAATAAATATGGCCAGCGCGGCAGCTTTTTTACCACAGCCGGGATTTGCGGTTTATGCCGCATCCAAAAGCTATGTATATTCGCTTTCAAAGGCTTTGTCTCATGAACTCAGAAAAAAGAGGATCTTTGTGACCGCGGTATGTCCGGGATGCGTGGACACGCCCTTTATCGGCAGAGCTGAGAAATATGAAAAAATGAAAGACTATAAAAAGCCTTTCATGGCTGAAGCAAAAGAGGTTGTGCTGCAGGCATACCGTGATGCTTACAGAGGAAGAAACGTGTCTGTTTACGGTGCGGGCATGAACCTGTTCAGGGCAGCCACCAAAGTATTGCCGGATGAAATGATACTAAGGATGTTTTTTTGAATGCTGTATTATATGCAGAGCTTATTAAGTGTGGCACTGAGGGGGTATAAAACGGAAAGCTGTATATCAAAAACAGAGGTTATTATTGGTGGAAAAAGATAAAAGAAAAAACAAATATATTAAGGGGACAAGAGGATACTGGGAGGCCGGCTGGAAAAAGAACTGTGCCATATGTCTGATAATGTTTGGTATATCCTTCGGAATCCTGGGGATAGGTATATTTATTACCGGGACAAAGTTCAACTATCTGACGATCGCTGCAGTATTAGGGATGCTTCCTGCGGCGCGTACACTTATATCGGCCATAATGTTTTACAAGGCCAAGGCTTATACTCCCGCAGATGGGTTATATGATGAGATTGAAAGCACCGGGTGCGGAAATATAATTTATGAACTATATATGACGGGATACAGCAAGTCCTTTGCTGTGGCAGCCCTTGCTGCTGATGAAGGCGGTGTAGCCGCGCTTCTTTCTGATGAAAAAGCGGATGCGGAGGCTGCGGCAGAACACGTGAAAACCCTTATGGAACAGAATGGTTTCAAAGGCAGGAAAATTAAGTTTTACAAAACTACAGAGAATGATAAATTTATCGCAAGATTAAAACATCTTGCACAGAGCAGCAATGACAGCGATGACAGTCAGGAACTATTGGAGCTTATGACACAGATATCGCTGTGATCAAACAGGATATAAAGAGTACAGTATCAAAACTGTGATACCGTGGAGCTGAATTATGAAAGAAATCGTCATCAGATGCGATGAGGCCGGACAGCGCCTGGATAAATACCTGAAAAAGCTTCTGCCTGCGGCAGGCACAGGTTTTTTGTACAAGATGCTCAGGAAAAAGAATATAGATCTGAACGGGGCAAAATCTGACGGCAGTTACATACTGTCAGCGGGTGACCGGGTTCGGATCTTTTTTTCTGACGAGACATACGAGAAGATGCGGGGGGGAGCTAATGAAAGAGGCGACCTTGCTGCATCTGCTGATTCAGTCCGGAACAGTGATAAAGCAGGCCTGGACAGGATAAAAAACAGCTATAAGCTTCAGGTGATCCTTGAAACTGATGATGTTCTTATTATAAATAAGCCGGCCGGGATATTAAGCCAGGGGTCTGAAAGAGGACAGATTAGTATAAATGATATACTGAGACAGCAGTATGGTAATAATGGGAGCACCTATATGCCTTCCGTATGCAACAGGCTGGACAGGAATACCTCGGGACTTCTGCTGGCTGCAAAAACTTATGCGGGAAGCCGCCTTATGAGCGATCTTATAAAAACTCATTCGGTCAGGAAAAAATATCTTGCAATAGCCGAGGGTGAATTTAAGGGAGAAGGCTTATTAAAGGGGTATCTGGTCAAGGATCATGAAAGAAATGTTGTACGTATAAAGGGCAGCGGAGAAGAAAAAGATGCAGTGAGTACCGGATATAAGGTGTTAAGCCGGAAGGATGGTTACTCCCTGGTTGAGGTTGAACTTATTACGGGAAAGTCTCATCAGATAAGGGCACATCTATCGTCCGTAGGTCATCCGCTGGCAGGTGATATTAAGTACGGCGGCCATCCGTATAAAGGTGTAAGGCATCAGCTGCTGCATTCATGGAAGCTTGTTCTGCCGGACAGCGCTCCGGACTGCGTTAATAAAAATAATCTGCATATCTATAATGCAATTCTTGGAGGATCTGACAGCAGTGTGATCATCTGTCCGCCGGGGGAGATGTATTCGGAATATGTTGATTTCATACAGCATGGTCTTTTTGTTGAATAAAAGCGGTGCTGTTTTTACTGTTACATCAGATATACCACACCGAGGGAAATAAGAATTTTACAAAACGGAACACAGGCATCAATGAAGGTATGTCGATGAATACAGGTGTAAACACCAATGCGGATAAGAGATATACCGGCATGAACGCACAGAAAATGCTTCTTCCGGGAATCAGGTACGAAAGCACCAACAGTAAAATGACACAAAGTGACATAAACAGTATGAGACTCAGTGATTCTGAAATGATTCTGTTCCCGCATATGAATGAGAGTTTCTGCAGTGGATTTCCTGAAGATAAGGCATACGCATTTTTGTTTCCGAACAGTGATGATAATATGAGGCATAATTCGGAAACGGCTGCAGAAAGCAGTACCGGACTCAGTATGGTGCAGATCCTTACTTTAAAGGAAGACAGCACGGGATTGTCTGCCAGATTGAAATATTTCAGTGCTCCGCAGAAACCGCAGAGCATTATCAGTACAGACAGAAGACCTCTTAAGGATGCGGCGGATACGTTGCTGCTGTTTTCATTTTCTGCGGATGGATCGTCGGTGGCGTCTCTATCATCTGCATAGGATTTATTGTCCGCAGTATCCGTCACAACGGAGAAGGTGCTTCCGTTTGTCATGAATTCATCATACAGTTCATATATTGTTTCTTCAGAAAAGATTTTACCATTCAGTTCGTGCCCTTCAAGCATGGCGGCTTTGTCTTTTATTGCGGAATATTCGAAGATATAGTTTCGCAAAAGAAGGGGGGCGAGATCCCTGAAAATTTCAGCATATACAGTTTCGTTGACTATGTAAGTCTGTGTCGAGGCGGGGGAAATATATACCTGTACTTTCATCTTAGTATCACCGGAAGCGAGTGTGTCAAATATATCCGAAGGGATCAGGTATCCGCACTCGGCTTTCCCGCTTAATACTTCATCACGGAGCATATCTTCCGAATCACATTCACGGAACGAATACATGCTGTTGGGATCGGGACAACCTAAAGGAGTAAAGCGTGCTTCAGTTTTTTTTGTACTTGATTTATTGTCAGAATCCTCGGTGCAGTCATAAATAAAATATGCAACAGGTATCTTTTTCTCGGAGCTGCTTCCATCTGAAATCCGGCTGTATATACCTGCTATAAGCGTGATGATTGGAAAAGAAAACAGGAGCAGTACAAGTATCGGGGACATCAGCGTTCTCTTGACGGACATGAATAATAATCTGGAAAATCTCATTACAGTGTCCCCCTTATATGACGAAATTTCAGTACTGCATAAGATGCAAGCAGCAGTACTAAAGTCCATATGAGTACTTTTGCGTCTGTGACGGAGCTTATGTTAAGGAATATTCCCAGCAGGCTGTTTTGTAAATAGGCAGTGGGCAGAAGCCTGCCGAAACCGGCAATGCCTTCAGGCAGAAAAGCAGAAGGTATTATTCCGCCGGCTAAAAGGAGCATGGCTGTGCTCAGTACAAACTGGAGCAGTACTGCAAGTGACGGGCTCTTTGTAATTATGTGGAGAAATACTGAAAATGCCGATACAAAAAGTGACAGCAGAAGGATGTATATTAGCAGCGCCGGCAGAGAAAGGCCTTCTATAAGCGTGCAGCCCATGATACATCCGGCGGGAGCAAGTATGACAAAAAAAACTGTTGATGCGGTCAGAAACTGTGCCAGCGTATACTTTCCGGGAGATATGCCTTTGGCAAAGAGGCAGGAGATAAATGATGAAGAGGGGTATTTTATCAGCCCTGTCATGCAGCTTCCCCAGAACAGCGCGAATAGTATGAAGCCTGAAGAAATATAGTAAAGAGCGACCGATTTTGCTCCGGATATACCGGAAGCTTCAGGATCTTCACTTACATTTATTCCATCGCTGCTTCCGGGGATTAGCATTGTGATGTCAAATATATTTTCCCGACCTGATACATGGGCGAAATTTATAAGGTCTATGTTGTCATAGGCAGCGGAAAGGTCTTCTTCGGCATCCATGGAATAATATACTGTAGCGGCAGTATAGGAGGCAGCCTGTGCGGAGGAAAGCAGGGTTACGCCGTCATTTATGAGTTCCGAAAGAAAAAGTGAAGACAGGCTGTCGGGCTCAGATATCCGTATAATGGCAGGTATATTTTCACCGTATAATATTCCTTCCACCATTCCTTCCGGGAAGATCATCTCAGCTATCACATCTCCCTGCTTTAAAGCTCTGTCTGCTTCTTCAGCTTCCATAATTTCAAATTCAAGCACCATTGAGGTTGATGACATATTTGAGATATAGTCAATAGCCATATCCATATAACGGTTGCTTATATCTCCGGGAACAACTGCTACGGATGCCTTTATGAGGGGCTCGCTTCGATAAAGTACGGCAGAGGCTGCGGCAGCGCAGCTACCGATCAAAAGCGCAAGAAACAGGCCTCCGGCAAAAAGTGCCGGCAGGGTATGCAATGATTTTTTGAAATTGATCTTAAGATAGCTAAAAAACATATTAATTTTCAGGACTGTCCGAAGCTGTTATTATAAGTTTAGTAAGCTGATTATTCTGAAGGTTTCCGTATATTTCTCTCATGGCATTCTGTATGTCGCTTTGGCTCATGCTGTACAGATCTTCGTCGGGAAGATCTTCGCATATGGGGGTATCATCTTGCGACAAAGCGAAAGTGGCATTTCCGTTTATATATAATACCTCATTATTTCCGGAAAACAGAGTGATCTCAACGGTATCTGCAACAATAGTGAACTCTTTGCCGATGCTGAAACGGTTCTGTTTATAATTTTCAGATGTGCCATGTACTGCCACTGTAAGCATCATGTTATCCGGAAGCTGCTGAAGGGCAGGAGGATTGGCACCTTGCGTGCCGGGTGGAATAATGCTTTCAGCAGCTAATGGATATTGGTCAGTTATCAGGCAGAATTCATCCGTTACATTTATCGAGCCGCACAGATAAATTGTTGTACAGCCGTAATTCATGCAGCGCAGCTTTCCGGCCTTGTCAATATAGACAGTAACAGTTGCGCCGGTGGTGAAACGGATATCGTAGCTTTCGCATACGTATTCGTGTTCATCCGGTGTAGTCAAAGGGGCATATCCTGCTGTCTTTTTTATCTCAGATTCGAGGACTTTCCTTTGCAGCTCTTTTTTTGAGTATGCATTTTTTATTTCTGACGGATATTTCAGAAGATCAGCAGAAATATTTTTGTAACAGTCAGGCAGGTCAGTGCCGGTTATTTCCCGGAGTGCTGAATCTTCATACCCATTAAATGGGTGTGCACTATTAAAGACAAACTCTTTATCATATAATTCGGGGGAGGATAATCCCAGCACATCGTTCCGCTGCCTTATACATACCGAAGGAGCCGCATAGATGAGAAAAGTGGGCGTAAGTTTCATGTCAAGCATCTGCTTTTCGGTATCGGCCATGGCAGAGAGTTTTAATCCTGCACCGGAAAAAAAAGAATCGTCAGGCAGTGCATCACATTTTAAAGAACTTATTACAAATCCGGAATCTGCTGTCAACGGAGCGGAAAGGCAGTTTTCAATAAGCTCTGTATTAAGAGCATCATACATTGCCGCCAGTACCCGAAAACGCGCCGAGTTTATGATCAGCAGGGTCGCTGCAACCGTGGCGAGGATAAGGACTATTATTGCAGGTAATGCGATTTTGTAGTTTTTGACAACATGTTTCATCGTATCAGCTTCAATAAATCTTCGCCTCTTAAGGCCGGTGATATGGAAGACAGCGTTCCGTTTTTCAGTAAGAAGGCAATGTCGCAGATGTCAAGGTCTTCTTCATCATGAGTGCTGATAAGAAGTGTGGTTCCGTTTTCACGCAGTTTTCGGAGATAGTTACGCAGTTCAGCCTTAAAACTTAAGTCTAAAGCGGATGCGGGTTCGTCCAGGAGCAGGACTTCCGGTTCGTTTATAAGCGCAGCCGCAAGGCTGACTCTCTTTCTCATACCACCGGAAAGAGCCCTGACGGGTTTATTCATAAACGGTGAGATATCCAGTGCTGCAATAGCAGGGCTCTGCAATGCAGAACCGAATCCGGCCTTTGAGCCGCTGTACCATAACAGCAGGTTATCTTTTACAGACAGCTCAGGCATCAGGGGATCATCCTGAGGTACGTACGAAATGATGCGTGAACAGCTTTTTCTATCCCTGAAAAGATCTGCTGTGTGTCCTTCTTCAGTGTATGAATAAAAAGGTATGCTGCCGTCATCGGGAAGGCCGGATTTACGTATTCCGGAAAGTATGGACAGGAGCGTGGATTTTCCGCTGCCGTTGGCACCAAGAAGCGCTGCGGCTTTCCCTTTGGGAAGCTCAAATGTAATACTTTTGAGTACCTTGTGACTTCGGTATGAATAGGAGATATTAGCGGCCTTAAGGCCCGTGAAATTGTTTTCTTTGTTTTCTTCCATGATCTTGAATTATAAATTTACCGGTACGGCGTGACGGTATATGCCTCGGGCCGAACGGAACATTTGCTTGCAGATAAACATACTACGGATAAGATTTTATCATATTTTTGGAATATTTCGGTTAATAATTCAGGCCGGCGTCATTATGGAAAAAAATGTGAAAAAGTGATATAATACGAATAATTTTTATGGGGGTAATGCTTCTATGGGGGGGAAACAAAGCATCAGCAATAGGATCATAGCCGTATTCCTGGCTTTTACTATTGTTACTTTATCGCTTATGGGAATTCTGATCTATTCCATTCAGATGAGCAGCTATAAGAGGCAGTGTGAAATAAATGTCAGGGCTGTTGGTGAGTATCTTGCAGAACTTATGGTCCGCGATGGGGAACGTTTTATCGCATATCAGAATTTTTACCTTGAGCATTATAAGGAGTTTAATCTTCCTATAGATGAGGATGAATCTCTTCCGTATCAGATTTCCGCTGAACGGATGATAATTGACTCATATCCCGGCAAGGTTTTAGGCAGGGATGTTGATTTTGCGGATGTTGAGACAGAGCTTCAGCTTGAATACTACAGGTATTACCATATGTACTGGCTCTTGGCATTCGAAGATGCCAGAAAGGCTTTTGATATGCCTTATACATATTATCTCGTGATGGATGAGGAAAATCATGAGGTAATGTATATGATAGACGGTGAGCGTACTACACCGAATGATCACCTTGAAGAGGGTGAACAGCCGGATCCGGCAATGGACGGGATCATGTATCTTGGTGATACATATTATAACGGCCCTGAAGATTATTCGATAATGTGGAAGACCTGGGAAACGGGGGAAAAGCAGAACGGCTTTAAGGAGTTCAATAATTCTTATGGCCATACATACTGCTGTTACACACCCCTGATAATCAACGGACAGAAGATGGGGCTTATTGCTACGGAGATAGAGGTTGACAGGGTTAACAAGGAGATTCTTGAGGATACCCTTAAGCAGATTGCAATAATTGCACTGATTTACCTGGTTGCAACGTTTGCAATAATCGAGGTAATAAGCAGGACTGTTACGGAAAGGATAGAACAGCTGGCGGGACATGTCAGGGATTACACAAAGTCAAGGGAGTCGAGAGTAGCCGACAGTATAGATGAAAGTATCAAAGGAAATGATGAGATTGCTGATCTTTCGGCCTCCTTCAGCAATATGATAAGGGAGGTTGAAAAGCAGATTAAGAGCCTGCAGTACACTTCCCAGGTGCTGTCTGATACCAAAGCCCAGATAAGGAAAGCAGGCGGCCAGGGCTATAAAGATATGCTGACAGGGATAAGGAACAGGAACGCCTTTGACGACGAAATTAAGAAACTGGCACTGGAGGTCCAGAATGAAAAGGCAGAGTTCGGCCTTGCCGCAATAAATATGAACGGCACTAAGGCGATAAATGAAACTTATGGATATGATAACGGAAACCATGCAATAAGGAAGCTCTGCTTTATCGTTTGTCATGTATTTGAGCATTCACCGGTATTCAAGGTAGGCGGTGATGAGTTTATGGTGGTGCTTAAGGGAGATGACCTAAGGAAAAGCAAAGAACTTGTTGCAGAACTGCGGGCAAGACTCGATAAGTTAAGTAAGGATGCTGCACTGCAGCCCTGGGAAAAAGTGTCAGCGGCAATAGGCGTGGCATTTTACGAAAAAGACAGGGATCTTAGTGTGGAAGATTTAGCTGAACGTGCAGTCAGGGAAATGCAGGATGAAAAGGCAGGGATGAAAGAATGATGATGCTTGATGAAAATACCCGGAATGACCTGATATCAAAAGCTTATGAAGCAAGAAAATTCTCCTATGCGCCTTATTCGGACTATCAGGTTGGGGCCGCTTTATTGTGTGAGGACGGAAGTGTCTATACAGGATGTAATGTGGAAAATGCGTCATACGGCGCAACAAACTGTGCAGAGCGGACGGCGGTATTCAAAGCGGTCAGCGAAGGTAAAAGAAGATTTAAGGCTATTGCCATAGCCGGCGGCTCAGGAGACAATATGGGAATGGCATTCCCCTGCGGTGTGTGCAGACAAGTGCTTCGTGAGTTCTCGGAACCTTCTGAGATGATCATAGTTGTAGCAGGTAAAGATTTTGAATACAGGGAGTTTTCACTGGAGGAACTTCTGCCTGAAAGCTTCGGCCCTGATTTTAAGGATATCTGAAATGGATAATGCAACAATAGTTTTTCTTGCCGCTTTTGCGGCATTTGTAGTCATATTTATTCTGCTCGGTCTCAGAGAACGCAGCCGTCAGGAAAAAAAAATAAAAAAAGAAATTTATGAAAGTTACGGCGGCTTTAACACTGCAGGTATTTCTGCGGACCGGATGCAGAACATAAAAAATTTCCATCAGACTCATGCAGACGGATATGTGCTTGATGATATCACATGGAATGACCTTGATATGAACAGGCTTTTTGCCAGAGCCAATGTAACATATTCCTCTGCCGGCGAGGAAGTGCTTTACCACGTGCTGAGGTCCCCTTTGCTGGATGAGAGCGAGATAAGTCGGCGCAGTGATATGATAAGGTATTTTTCCGAACATCAGGAAGAGCGTGAGCAGCTGCAGTTTCTGGCTGCACTTAGCGGAAAGGAAAAAAAGTATTCCTTCAGTGCTGTTATGTCTGATATGGAAGAACAGACTAAGAATGCGGGGAAGCATGCCAAAGGCAGCCTGCATATACTGGCGCCGCTCATATTTGCTGCAGGTTTTGCAGTTATGTTCATCGACCTGCGTTTCGGACTGGTTCTTTTCCCGTTAGCGTTAATATTCAACATGGCATGGTATTTTAAAGTAAAACCTTCGATCATGCCTTTGCTTTCTGTAGTACGTATCGTGATGAGGGAGCAGAAAAGCACAGGATTGTTTATAAAGAATCTGGACAGGATGTTTCCTGATGAGCACTCAAAGAAACTGTTTGCACCGGAAATAGACTGCCTTAAGAATTCATATGATCGTATGGGGACATTCCGAACCTGTGTGACGCTGATAACTGCCGGCGATGCCGGGGCAGCATCTCCGTTAGGACTGGTAAAGGACTATGTATACATGATCCTGCATCTGGACCTGATTGTATTTGAGAAAGCCGGAAGGGAACTTTTAAAGAATAAGGATGAGGCTGATAAGATCCACTTTACCCTGGGATATTTTGAGATGCTTGTTGCTGCAGCATCATTTAGGCTTGCCTGTGGGGATGTGTGTGTGCCTGTTTTTTCCGGCGCGGAAAGTGCTGAAAACATTTATCACCCCCTTATAAAGAATCCTGTGAAAAACAGTTATTCGCTTTCGGGGAACATGCTTCTTACAGGCTCAAATGCTTCAGGCAAATCCACATTTCTAAAGACTGTTGCTGTCAATATGATTTTGTCTGAAACCTTGTGTTTTGCATGTGCAGACAGTTTCACTACCTCATATCACCGTATATACAGCTCAATGTCTCTTTCTGATGACCTTTTGGCCGGGGACAGTTTTTTCCTGGCGGAGATAAAAGCACTTAAGAGGATACTGGATGCAAAGAATACTGTGTCAGAGGTTTCCATAGCATGCTTCATAGACGAAGTGCTAAAAGGGACAAATACCGTTGAAAGGATTGCTGCATCGGCTGAGATACTGAAATATATTAAGGACAATGGTATTTTTGCAATGGCTGCTACCCACGACAGGGAGCTTACGGAAATTCTTAAGGATGAGTATAAAAATTATCATTTCAGCGAGGATATGAATAATGATGATGTGAACTTCAGCTATAAGCTCTGTGAAGGACCGGCGGCAACAAGGAATGCTATAAGGCTTATAGAAATAATGGGATACCCTGCTGAAATTACGCAAAAGGCGTCGGAACGGGCCGGAAGATTTGAATCATCAGGCAACTGGGGATGAGGAAAGGGGATATATGCCAAAAGTAATGATATATACAGACGGTGCTGCCAGAGGGAATCCCGATGGCCCCGGTGGATACGGAGCGGTTATCAGTTTTACTGATTCAAAGGGTGAGATTCACGAGAAGGAGCTTTCCGCAGGTTATAAAAAGACTACAAATAATCGTATGGAACTGATGGCTGCTATTGTGGCACTGGAGACTCTTAACCGTTCTTGTGAAGTTGAGCTTTACTCAGACTCTAAGTATCTGACTGATGCCTTTAACCAGAACTGGATAGGCGGCTGGATAAAGCGCGGCTGGAAAAAGAGCAACAAAGAAGCGGTAAAGAATGTGGATCTATGGGAACGGCTACTTAAAGCCGCCGAGCCTCATAAGATAAAATGGAACTGGGTAAAGGGGCACGACGGTAATGTTTATAACGAGAGATGTGACCGTCTGGCAACATCTGCGGCAGATAATAATGCGGTGCTGACGGATGATTTTTGATGGTATCAGATTTTGGGGAAAAGATTTGATCCTGATATATTGACGCTTATGCGGTACGATGATAAAATCTAGTTGAGTTGGGGGAGAAACAACTCATGGAAGGGATTCTTAAAAATGGATAAACTGATGTTATTTTTGTTTTCACCGGATGGTTTTCTGTCATATCTGGTAACGTACCTTGTTTATATCACAGCTATAGTTGCTGCTTTCTTTATAGGCTTCGGTCTCAGGAAAGCGAAGAATAAAAGAGATGATGGGCTGCAGAAAAATGACGGCCCGGAGACTGAGGTTAAGGCCTGAACAGTAATATGATAACTAAGGACATCCGTAACGGATGTCCTTTTGTGCGATAAGACTTGTTTACAATAGCTTGTATTTTTACCGGCGACGCAATATCTGGCTGGAAGTTACCGGCCAAGTTTTAATAAAAGGGAGTCACTATGAACATAAAAATCAAATATTTCACGGATAAGATTGAAAAGCTTAGATACATAGACGGTAAGTCCGACTGGATAGACCTTCGCTGTGCAGAGGAGATAAGCATGAAAAAGGGGGAGTGGAAACTAATTCCGCTGGGAGTGGCTATGCAGCTTCCGGATGGATATGAGGCTCATATTGTCCCCAGAAGCTCTACTTTTAAGAATTTCGGTATAATACAGACAAATCACTGCGGTGTCGTGGATTCTTCCTACTGCGGTGATAATGATCAGTGGTTCATGCCTGCTCTTGCCATAAGGGATACGGAGATCCATGTGAATGATCGTGTATGCCAGTTCCGGATTATGGAAAATCAGCCAAAGATAGAGTTTGAGGAAGCATACCATCTTGACGGCACTGACAGGGGGGGCTTCGGAACGACAGGAAAGAGCTGATTTATACAATACAAATCTTGTAAATCATACAATAAACCATTATAATTAATCAGAATATTGTATTTTGGGGTTATGTCGAAAATTTTGCGATTTTATCCCAAAGAAAGAGTTTATATGTCAAAAGTTTTTGGCTGGCTTGACCGTCGTAAGGACGAGTCCATCCAGACATTTGACAACAGAATAAACCATCTTGCGGCATTTCATTCCGGCTATGCTTTCTTTATGTACGAAAATTACAGTTCGGATCTGTCTGCTTTTTCCGTATACGTAGTCTGGAACGGAGAATTCAATAAGAAATTATCACAGCGTCTGCCTGACGGCGGTTTCATGCTGCACTGCGATCAGGAGAGGGCTGTTTCCTTTCTGAACAAGGGCGAAGGTATGCCTGTATATGTAAAGCTGCAGGCTTCAAGAGGAAGGCTTCGTGCCATTCTTTTTGCGGTTGAAAATGACGGTGCCTTATTTGATATGTATTACAACGGATGTCCTGTCAGGAGGCCTGAGAATATCTGCTTTGTGAGCCGCAAAAACGTTGTTGTTGATGCTTCCGATTATGACGAGTATAACGGAAAAGGTGTTAGCTTTAATGCAAGCTATAGTCCTGCACTTTATAAATTTGGAAAGTACAGCCCGGTCAGCACAGCAGACGGAAGCTATATGGCAGGAAGCTATAACACCGGTTTCTTCGGTATGGGAAGTTACATTTCAGGCAGCTTTTCATCCGGAAGTTATAATATAAGCTCATTTATGCAGGGGAGCTATTCTTATGGAAGTTATACGGCGGGAAGCTATTCTTTCACGGCTTTTATGATAGGGTCGTATACGACAGGTTCCTATTCATTTGGAAGTTATGTATTTTCACACAACTGGGAATGGGAATATGCCTTGGGAAGCTACAGCACATATAA
>JAEEGL015682817.1_pt1 | contig 24093 bp, 19 predicted proteins | sample 9134231 | NCBI WGS metagenome assembly JAEEGL01 (sample SAMN16246548, study PRJNA631951) | gut metagenome | biome: gut microbiome; feature: rumen; material: fiber-attached | host: Bos | place: Iran: Karaj | collected 2018-10
CCGGTATTCGCTGGGGGTCATTCCGGTCGTTTTCTTGAACAGGTAGCTGAAATAATGGGAATCGTTGTAACCCACCTCCTGGGCAATCTGGGAGGATCGCATCTCCGTCGCTTCCAGCAGTTCCTTCGCCTTGCCGATACGCAGCGCCGTCAGGTACTGGGTGAAGGTCAGTCCGGTCTCCTGGGCAAAGACGGTGGAGAAATGGCTCTGGGACAGGTGTACCTCTCCGGCCACATCCTGCAGCATCAGGTTCGGATCGGCATAGTGTTCGGACAGGTACGCCCTGGCCCGGCTGATCGTCGGATCGCCATAGCCCGCCCGGTTCCGGTTGCGGTAGGCGATGGCCTTCTTCAGCAGTTCCGAAAGCAGGCGGTAGCCGTCCTCACCTTCGGTCCGCATGGTTTCCTCGACCAATTCGTCCGAGAGCACCTTTTTCGGTACACCCTCAGCCTCCTGGATGATCCGCCGCGCCGCCAGCAGTCCGGCCACCCGCAGGTATCCCAGCGCCAGTGCCGGATCCAGGGACCGGGTATACTCTGTCAGGATTGGCTCCACTTCGTCTTCCGTGGCGTACTGCAGCCGTTCATACAGCGGACTCAGTTCAGTCTCGGACAGGGGCTGCTGCTGCCGGCTGTTCTCATTGACGCCGATGATCCTTCTTTCCTCGTTTGCCTCCGGCCCCTGAAGATGCCGGGCATGCCGGGCACTCTTCATGGACTGGCGGATCTCATGGAAATCCGTGACCGTTTCCCCCACAGAGATCAGCAGCCGCTTTTCCCTTGCCAGTTCCGGCAGGTGCATTGCGGAATTGGCAAAGGAATAGGCCCGCTCCTCCGTATCCTCCGGATTGTCGCCCAGCACCAGCGCCCGGGCTCCTTTCGGGGCGCCGCACACATACACGCCGCCTCCGCTCATCTCCGCCAGGGAAGCCAGCGCGTTCCGGCATCCCATGCGCTGTTCCCCTTCCGCCGGAAATGCGATATCGATCACCGTATAGCATCCGGCTGTCAGGTTGACACCCAGTTCCCGCATCTGCCGGAGCAGGGCCTCGTCATCCTCGCCGTCCCCCTCGTCGGTAAACAGGGAGGCCAGCAGCTTGTCCCGCAGGAACTGATTTCCGGAGGACAGCCTTTCCCGCAGCGCGGTCAGGTTTTCCCGATCCCGGCGTTTTTCCTCGATCTGCCGGCGGACCCGGTCCAGGGCCGCCTCCAGTTCCCTGGCGGTCACCGGCTTGAGCAGGTATTCCTTCACTCCCAGGGAGATTGCCTTCTGGGCATAGGTAAAGTCGTCGTATCCGGACAGGATGATCCGTTCCACCCAGGGCATGGTGCGCTGCACTTCCTCGCACAGGCGGATGCCGTCCATAAACGGCATCCGGATATCCGTCAGCAGGATATCCGCGTTCAGGTCGCGCAGCATGGGCAGCGCCATCTCGCCGTCAGGCGCCTCACCGACCAGCTGATAGCCTTTCTCTTCCCAGGGGAAGGAATTGCGCAGGTTCTCCCGGATGGCGATTTCGTCATCCACGAGAAAGACTTTCATCATGGTCGATCTCCTCCCTTGTACGGATCGGAATGGTAAAGGATACTTCCGTTCCTTCCGGTCCGGACTGGATCATCAGTCCTGTTTTTTTCTTATAGTACAGCCGGATCCGCATATCCACGTTCCGCATACCGAAGCCGGAATGGAGTCCCGGCTCATGCGCGGCCTGCAGGGTGGGCGTTTCCTCCTGCAGGCTCTTCTCCAGCGCCTGCAGCTGTTCCGGCGTCATTCCACGGCCCGTATCGGTGATCGTAAAGGTCATCATACGGTTCTGCCGTCTGACCCGTACCGAGATCATGCCGCCGCCGCGCTTGTTCTTGATGCCGTGGTACAGGGCATTCTCCACCAGGGGCTGTAGCAGCAGCTTGAGCATATAGATCTCTTCCAGGTCCTCAGGCTGGTCCACTTCATAGTCCAGGATGTCCCGGTACCGGGTCTTCTGGATGCTCAGGTAGGCGGAAACGTGCTTCAGCTCCTGGCTCACCGGGATCCAGTCGGCCCCGGATGAAAGCGAAATCCGGAAAAAGTCGCTGAGGTTCCTCGTCAGGCGCACGACTTCCTCGCCTTTCCCGGATTCCGCCTGCCACACGATGGTATCCAGCGTGTTGTAAAGGAAATGCGGATTGATCTGGGCCTGCAGGGTACGCAGTTCCGCCCGGGACAGGTTGTCCTGGTTCTGCCGGATCTGCTCGATCAGGGTCTCCAGCCGGTCCGCCATCTGGTTGACCTGTTCTCCCAGTTCCCGCAGTTCATTCACGTTCATACCCCGGACGCGGTCGCCGAAATTGCCTTCCGCGATGCGCCGCACGGTTTCTTCCAGTGAATAGATCGACGTATGGATGGATTCCGTCAGTTTCCGGGTTTCGCTTCTTGTCCGTCCGAAAGCGATCAGGAGAAGCAGGATCTCCGCTGCTGCCGAGATCATCACGATCGTGCGGAGCCGGCGCAGCGCGTCGGTCGCGTTGGAAATCTCCTCGGTGGTAAAGGCGTCCAGCATATCCGCCACCAGACGGCCCACGTTCCGGACCTCATCCACGATTCCCTCGATCTCGCTGATGGGGGTCCCCGCATCCATGCCGTCCCGGACTTTGTGTACATACTGTTCCAGGGTGTCCATCGTCCGGCGGGCAATGGTCAGCTGCATCTGGCCGCTGCCTTCCGTTTCCGAAAGCAGCATGTCCAGGGTGTCGTTCGTTCCGGTGATCAGTTCCTCCACGCCGCTGTCCGCGTAGCCGCACCGGCCGGCTGCCACAGAAAACAGGTTCTCTGCGATGGTGCTTTCCAGGACAGGTTTCATGCGTGCCGCCGCGTCCATCCGGCGGATCATTGCCTGCGTCCGTGCGGAATACATCAGCATGACCGCCAGGCCGATCACGGCCGGCACAGCCAGCAGGACTGTGATGGAAGCGACCGAGCGGCGGACCTGAGATGTGATACTGGTCATTCCGTTGCGCCGCATCTCAGAAGCCCTCCACCCGGGGATCCGTCAGATCGTCAAAATCCGAGAAATAACCTTCCTCAGGATGGTTGACCTTGGCCAGTTCCCTGCCGGCCTTCAGGTCTCCCACCATTTTCATGACAGCAGGCCCCAGGTGTGGTGTGCACTGCACCACGCAGTTCAGGCGTCCGGCTTTCAGCGCCTCCACAGCCTCTTTCTCCCCGTCTACAGTGATCAGAATGATGTCCTTAGCAGCAGGATTGTTCAGACTTTCCAGCACATCCAGGGCGCCCAGGGTCATGGAGTCGTTATGGGAATAGATCACGTCGATCCCGTCCGTCCCGTATTTCTGCAGGAGCTCCCGCATGCATTCCTCACCCTTGGAGCGAAGAAAATCGCCATCTACACTGTCCACGATCTCGAAGCGTTGATCCTTCCCGATTACGTCCATAAAGCCGCGCTGACGGTCCCGCATGGGCGTGGAATCCGTTGTGCCGCAGATCTCAGCGATCCGCAGGTGCTCCGCACCGATGGCGTCCGCCTTGCGGACCAGGTATTCCCCGGCCCTGCGGCCCTCCGCGTAGAAGTCTGCGCCGACGTACGCTGTATACAGGCTGTCGTTCTGTGTGGCGATCATACGGTCCATCAGAATCACGGGGATCCCCGCCTGCTTTGCTTCCGTGAGCACATTGTCCCAGCCGGTTTCCACGATCGGTGAGAACACAATCACGTCAACCCGGTAAGCGATAAAGGAACGGATCGCGTCGATCTGCTTTTCCTGCTTCTGGTTTGCGTTTTCCATCATCAGGCTGAAGCCGTATTCCTTCGCGGCCTGTTCCATGCTGACGGTGTTCGCAATCCGCCAGGAGCTTTCAGCGCCCAGCTGGGAAAAGCCCACCACAATGGAAGCGTTGTCCCCTGTGGATTCCTGTTTCCCGGTGCAGCCGGTCAGGGCCAGCAGCAGCGCCAGCGCGACGCACAGAGCGATCCCCTTACGCATACGGGCATATTCCTCCTGTCATCCGGATTTGTGTTTTGTTTCAGTCTCCGTTTTCCGGTCAGGCGGCAGCGCCTTCATCCGGTTCTTCATCGGAGTCCTCCGGAAGATCCTCCAGCAGGTCGTCCGGCGTTCCGGCGTCTTCCGCTCCGTCCCCTGTGTTTTCCGGCGCTTCGGAATCGGCCGGCTCCTCCGCGGTTTCCTCTTCTGTGTTTCCTTCCTCCGCGGGAGCCTCCGCCGATCCTCCGCCGATCACGATCGTCCCGTTCTCAATGCCCTGGATATACTCTTCCAGGCACAGATTGTGTTCCTTCATATACTTGGCGTGTTCCACACCGACGTAGCGGATATGCCACGGTTCCGCGATGAACCCGGTGATCTCTTCCTTCTCTTTCTGGTAGCGGATGATGAATCCGTACTCCCAGCAGTGCTCATTCAGCCATGCGCTGTGCTTTGTGCCGGCAAAGTTGGAGGAACCCTGTTTGTTGATATCGAACGCCAGGCCGAGATGATGCTCGCTGCTCCCCGGTTCCGCAACGGACCTGAGCGCCGCGCGGCGGGCCTTGGAACTGCTCCAGCCCTTGTTCTTCTTTTTATAGGCGCTTGTCTTCTGGTTCAGCATGCTCACCTGCTGGTCCCAGGTGCGGTATCCCGCTGAAATCTGCCACTTTTTGCCCAGGCCGTCCGCCTTGGCAGCCTCCAGCATAGCCTTCAGCGCCTCCACGGCAGTCCTGACGCCCATAGTGTTCTTGTATTTGACTTTCACCAGTTTGGTGCCCAGCACGTCCTTGAGTTTCACCAAGTCCGCCGGCGTGAAGAATTCGTCCACCGTGTGCGTCTTGTTCACCAGCATCGGGACGTCTCCGGCCAGAACGTCTGTTTTCTCATTGCCGGGCGCCGCCTTCGCGTCGTCAGAATACAGCTTCGCCAGGGTATCCGCGCCGGCTTCGCCGTCGGTGGTCAGGCCGTTCCTGCGCTGGAACGCGATCACGGCGCGCTTGGTGCCGCCGCCGAATTTACCGTCCACCTTGCCGTTCAGGTAACCGAGGTCCTTCAGCCGCTGCTGGAGTTTGGTTACCTCTTCCCCCTTTGCGCCGACGGAAAGGATTCCCTGGTTCTGGAGATCCGCCGCGGATACCTTCGGCTTTTCCGTCGGAGCGGCGTTCTCGGTTCCCTGGGTCTCGGGCGCTGCAGCACCTTCCGCAAGGACATTCTCCAGCGGGCACAAGCACAGGAAAAGCGCCGCCATCATCAGTGCAGCAATACGGTACACCTGTTTCTTCATATGTTCTTCCTCCTTGGTCTGAAGGGTATTTCCCGACGCTTTGCTCGGATATCGTCAGTTTATTATATATCACAATTGCGTTCCGGGCAAACTCCCTTGTCGCCCTGCGGAAAAATTGTTATACTGAAGCGGAAATCAATCCTTCAGAGAACGGGTGAAAACAATGCCGGATGTCGCGGTCCACGCATCCTTCGGCCGGGAGGTACTCGCCTCGCTGCCGGAAGAAGTACGGAATGAGATTCTTTCCGAACCGTATACTTTTGCGCTCTTCGGACCGGACGTATGGTTCATGCACAAACCCTGGCGCCGTCGGGAAGGCCGCGGGCGCCGGATGCATACCGTAAAGCCGGGAGCCTTTCTGATGGCCCTGCTCCGCCGCGTTCCCGTTTCCTCCTGCCGGGCGGAGCTGTTCTCCTATCTGGCCGGTTTTTTCTGCCATTACGCGCTGGACAGCATCGCCCACCCTTACGTCATCTGGGTTACGACAGAAGAACATGTTTTTCACCGCAGCCACATGAGCCTGGAGCACGCGATGGACGTCTGTGAAATGCGCCGGGACGGGCTTTGGGGAACCCCGCATCCTGTCACGGATCATTATTTTCCCCTTCTCCGCCTGCCTGAATGCATGCGCGCTGACCTGGACGCCGTCTTTGAGGAAACTTACGGCTGGAAGGACAGCTGGAAACAGCTGAACCGGTCCTGCCGCCGCTACCGCCGCTGCTACCGGGTGCTGGAGAATCCCCGGGGACCTGCCGCCCGCCTGGCCCGCCTGACGAAGGCGGACACGCTCCGGTCCCTGATCTATTCCGAATCGCATTTTCTTTCCCTGGATCCGGAAAACACGGAACACAGGACCTGGCGGCATCCCTTTGATCCGGACCTGAGCTCCGCGGAAAGTTTTCCGGAACTCCGGGATAAAGCCCGCCGTTTCGCAGTCAGTCTCATTGAATCCGCGTGGCGGTATCTCCGCTGCGGAGAAGGATCGGAAGAAGCTCTGGCCGCGCTCATCGGCAACAGTTCCTATCTCAGCGGCCTGCCGGCGGACGATCCCCGGAACCTCCGGGTGAAGTCCCTGCTGCCGCCTGCGGGACCTGACGGAGAGGGGGCGCATTAATGGACGTATACAGTCTGGAAATGAACACGATAATCACGGTATTCGTGGCCGCGCTGGTCTTCCTGCTTCCCCTGGCGGACCGGCGGATCTGCCGCCGCCTGAGGCTGAACCTGGCGGGCGGCCTGAGCGAAAACCCGGACGCCGACCGGCTGCTCCGCCTGCGGCAGCGTCTGCTGGCTATCGGTGTTCTCCTGTATCTGCTGATTTTCGCATGGCTGGTGTTCTTCTCCCGCGGCTCCACCGGCGACTATAACGTACACGTTGCCCCGCTGGAGGACCTGAAGAACGCCTTTTCCACGCCCACCGGCTTTTCCGGGTGGTTCCGGACGCTTTTCAGGGAAGGCGTTTCCTCCGCCTTCTCCCAGATCTCCATCGTCCGGCCTGAGGACATCTCCCAGTTTTACCTGAACGTGATCCTCTTTGTTCCCATCGGATATCTCCTGCCCTACGCGTTCCGCTGGTTCCGGGACAGGGTCCGTGTGCGGCCGGTGCTTTTCTGCCTGCTGCTCAGCTTCCTGGTGGAAAACATCCAGCTGATCTCCCAGCGCGGCATGTATGATTTTGACGATATCATCTCCAACACGGTCGGCGGCTGGATCGGCCAGATGCTTTATATCGCTGCCGGTTATGTGGTCACCCATCCCGGCTGGAGAAAAGACCTGCGGGAATACCGCAGGTGGAAGTCCCGTGCCCGCAGCAGCACACTCTATCCCTACACAAAAAAATCCGGCATGTCCCGTACCACCCTGATAGGAACGGACCAGGCCGCTGTCTGTGATTTCTATATGAACCGCCTGGGATTCCGCCTTCGCCAGGAACTGAACCGGCGCGAATCCGGCGATGTGGTCTTCCTCTTTGAAATGGGCAGGATCCAGGTCGAAGTGATCTGTTCCTTCCGCGTGGAACTGCCGGAAAGGCAGTTCCTGACGATATACGCCACGCATCTTCCTGCGCTGCGCCGGCGTCTGGTGATGAACGGCATCAATCCGGGCGATTACCGCCGGGATCCCTGCACCGGGCGGAGGATGCTCCGTCTCACCGGCCCGGACCATGTACACGTTGAGATTATGGAATCGGACTGAGCTCCGTTACAGCATCCGCTTCCGTTTATCCTTCAGTTTCCCTTCTTTTCCCAGGGCAATCAGCCGCCCATAGCGTTCCACCGCGGTTTCCAGCACCTTGTCCCAGGGGACCGGGATGGTTTCCCGTGCCTGTTCGCCAATGGCTTTCAGTTTCTCCGGCTCCCGCAGCGCTTCGGTAATCACCCGGGCAAGATCCTTCGGGTCGTTCTCGCACAGGAGGCCGTTCTCCCCGTGGCGGATGATCTCCGCCGCGGTGCTGCCCCGGACCATGACCGAAGGCGTCCCCATCACGGCGGCCTCGCGCACCACCATGGGTGCCGCGTCGTAGAGGGAGGGGAACGCGAAAACCGAAGCCCGGGCATAAAGCGCGTCCAGCAGGCTCGCGTCCGTGATATGGCCCAGCAGTTCCGCCCGGTCCTGGATGTTCAGTTCATGGATCTTCCCGCTGATGGCATTCATGTCCATACCCTGTCCGGCCAGCAGGAGCCGGTAGGACGTCCCGGCTTTCTTCATCTCCGCGCAGGCTTCCAGCACGGTCAGAATGTTCTTTTTCCAGTCCATCTGGCCGACGAACAGGATCAGGGGATCCGTTCCCAGGTTCCATCGCCGGTTGACCTGTTCCACGTCGCCGGGTTTTGCCGTCCGCATGGTGGCGCCGTTGGGCATCACCTGGATTTCACCCTCGTAACCGTATTCCCGCAGCACGTCCGCCGTGTTCTTTCCCACGGCCCAGACCTCGTCGCAGCGATTGTAAAAACTCACGACCAGCTTCACGCCCATCTTGGCAATGGACTCCGAGCGTGTTGCTTTCAGGAAATCGTCATAGTATTTTGAATGAAATGTGGCCACCAGCGGCAGCTTTCTCACCGCAGCGAGGCGGAGCGCTTCCGAACCGGCGGTAAACGGGCTGTGGGCATGGATCAGGTCCAGCTCGATCATACGGATGCGGTGCCGGTAATGCGCGTCCAGCACAGCCTCCCCCACCTTGTACTGTTTCATGCCGGGCACGCTGCTGCCCACATATTCCACCAGCTGGAAAGGAAAGCCCCCCTGAAAACCGGTATCATACATCGGGGCCACCACAGTCACCTGGTGTCCCATTTTGCAAAGGGTCTCTGAATAAGCCTGGACCACACGGCCCACGCCGTCCACAACCGGCAGAAATGTATCTGTAAACTGCCCGATCTTCAGCATTGCCTTTCACCTTCACACAGGCTCCCGCCTGTTTTTGCGTCTGTTATTATCTCATGTTCCCGTAAAAAATGCAAATCAGTCCGCGCCTGGTGAAAAACAGAAGGAAAACCGTTCCAAACACCTGAGGAACGTTGACATCCCGGGTCCCCGGGTATATTGTTTCGGTCAGGGAGGGATGCAGATGAATCAGGAAAAGATTACCCTGGATCTGGGAGCGGACAGCTATGATATCCTGCTGGAAAACGGCTGCCTGAAACGGGCCGGCGAACTGCTGAACCTGAACCGGAAAGTCCTGGTCGTCACGGATTCCGGCGTGCCGGAAGAATATGCCGACACCGTCGCCGCCGCGAGCCTCGCCGCTGAGGTCGTCCGGTTCCCTCAGGGAGAAGAAAGCAAGAATTTCGATCATTTTCATCTCCTGATGCGCCGCATGCTGGCTTTCGGTATGGGCCGGGGCGACTGTGTCGCCGCCGTCGGCGGCGGCGTGGTGGGCGACCTGTCCGGATTCGCGGCCGCCTGCTACATGCGGGGGATTGATTTCTACAACATTCCCACCACTGTCCTGTCCCAGGTGGATTCCTCCATCGGCGGGAAGACCGCCATCGACCTGGACGGTATCAAAAACGTGGTCGGTGCCTTTTACCAGCCGCGCCGGGTGCTGGTCGATCCCGGTACGCTGTCCACCCTGCCCCGCCGGCAGGTCGCCAACGGCCTGGCGGAAGCGGTCAAGATGGCGCTCTGTTTCGACGCTGAAGGTTTCGCCCGTTTCGAAACGCTGGATGCGGACAGAGAGATGGAAGCCCTGGCTGCCGGCGAACCTGTCCCCGCGCTCGAACGGATCATTGCGGACGCCCTGCGGACCAAGAAGCGGGTTGTTGAGCAGGATGAGAAGGAGCACGGCCTGCGGCGGGTTCTGAATTTCGGCCATACCCTCGGCCACGGAATCGAGAGCCTGCACAGGAAAAACGGCCTGCTCCACGGGGAATGCGTGGCGCTTGGCATGCTTCCCCTGTGCTCCGGGTCCGTGCGGGAACGCCTCCTGCCGGTACTGCGGAAACTGGGCCTGCCCACTGCCTGCGACGCAGACCCGGACAAGGTGATGCGGGCGGTCCTGCACGACAAGAAGATGTACGCCGGCAAGGCCCGGGCGATCTTCGTGGAGAAAGTCGGTTCCTTCACCGAGCGTGAACTCACGCCCGAAGAACTGAAGAAATACTATACTGATTATTTCATGCAGTAACATTTCGGCCTGAATTCATTATGAACTGATATTAAGGAGCTAACCATGAAGAACACCTTCGGCATTTCCGTCGCCGTCACCCTTTTCGGTGAGAGCCACGGTCCCGAAATCGGCGCTGTCATTGACGGCCTGGCTCCGGGGATTCCCGTGGATGAGACGTTCATTGCCGCGCAGCTGACCCTGCGCCGCCCGGCAGGCCGGATCTCCACCTCCAGGCAGGAAGCGGACGCCTTCCGCATCGTCAGCGGCGTTTTTGAAGGCCGTACCACCGGCACACCCCTGACCGTTCTGATCCCCAATGCGGATACCCGCAGCGCAGACTATCAGCGGGGGCCGGCCCGTCCCGGACACGCGGATTACACCGCCTTCACCAAGTACCACGGCTTTGAGGACTACCGGGGCGGCGGCCATTTCAGCGGCCGGATCACCGCCGCGCTGGTCGCGGCCGGAGCCATTGTGATCCCCGCGCTGAGAGCAAAGGGAATCCTGATCGGCACCCACGTCGCGCGCTGTGCCGGAATTGACGACGTTCCATTTGGAGAGGATCCTGCCGCGGACCTGGAAAAGCTGAACAGCCTGCCCTTCGCCGTGCTGGATGAAGAACGGGGAAAACGGATGCGTGCAGCGATCGAAAGTGCCGCCGAAAAGGGAGACAGCGTCGGCGGAATACTGGAAACCGTTGTGACAGGACTGCCGGCAGGCGTCGGAGAGCCCTGGTTTGATACCGTGGAAAGCGTCCTTTCCCATGCACTCTTCTCCGTTCCCGCCGTCAAGGGCGTGGAATTCGGCGACGGCTTTGCCCTGGCGGACATGACCGGCAGCCGTGCCAACGATCCCCTGCGGATGAAAGACGGCCGGCCCGTTTCCCTGACCAATCATAACGGCGGTGTGAACGGCGGCATCACCAGCGGCATGCCCCTGGTCTTCCGCTGTGCCGTCAAACCCACCCCCTCCATTTCCCTGGAGCAGCAGACTGTCGATCCGGCAGCGGGAGAAGACGTCGTCCTGGCGGTCAAAGGCCGTCATGACCCGGCCATCGTTCACCGGGCCAGGATCGTGGTGGACAGCGTCGCCGCCCTCGCTCTGTGCGATCTCCTCGCCCTCCGTTACGGAACCGACTGGCTGGCTGTTACTGATGACTGTTCTTCATTGTGAATTGTGAATTATGAATTATGAGTTTACTTACGGCTGCATCGGCGAGCACCTGCCCCACAGCTTTTCCCGGGAAATCCATGAGCAGATCGGCGGCTATGCCTACGAGCTGAAGGAGCTGACCCCGGAGGAACTGCCGGCTTTCCTGACCGGCCGGTCCTTCCGCGGCATCAATGTCACGATCCCTTACAAGCAGGCGGTCATTCCTTTTCTGGACCGGATCGACGATACCGCCCGCGCCATCGGCGCCGTCAACACCATCGTCAACCGGAACGGGCAGCTGACCGGATACAACACGGATCTGGACGGCCTGACCCGCCTGATCCGCCGCATCGGCCTGGATCTCCGCGGCAAAAAAGTCCTGATCCCCGGCACCGGCGGCACGTCCCGTACCGCGTCCTACGCGGCGGAAAAACTCGGCGCCCGGGAAATATTCCGGATCAGCCGTACCGGCCGGGAAGGCAGCCTCTCCTATGAGGAAGCCCTGCGGGACCACGCAGACGCCGAAATCATCCTGAACACCACTCCCTGCGGCATGTTCCCGGAACCGGACGCACAGCCGCTTCCGCTTGATCCGTTCACCCGTCTGCAGGGCGTGGCGGACGTAATCTACAATCCCCTGCGCAGCCGCCTCGTGCTGGATGCCCGCAGCCGCGGCATTCCCGCGGAAGGCGGCCTGTATATGCTGGTGGCCCAGGCGGTCCGCGCCTCGGAGCTCTTCCTGGACACCGTGTATCCGGAGGACCTGACGGACCGGATCTATGAGGAAATCCTCCGCCGGAAGGAAAACGTCGTGCTCATCGGGATGCCCGGCAGCGGCAAATCCGCCGTCGGCAGGATCCTGGCCGGCAGAACCGGCTGGCCACTGGCTGACACGGATCAGCTCGTCACGGAAAAGGCCGGCAAACCGATTCCGGATATCTTCCGGGAAGACGGGGAACCCGCATTCCGGGATCTCGAAAGCAGCGTCATCCGTGACCTCGCGAAAACCGGCGGGCAGATCATTTCCACCGGCGGCGGAGCGGTTCTCCGTCCGGAGAACGTGACCGCCCTGCGGCAAAACGGGCGCCTCTTCTGGCTGGACCGGGACCCCGGCGCCCTGGTTCCCACGGATGACCGTCCTCTGGCGGACACGGAAGAGAAAATGAAACAGCTTTATCTTGCGCGGGAGCCTGTCTACCGGGCCGCCGCGGACGAGATCATCCCCGTCTCCGGCACCCCGGAAGACACCGCTGCCCGGATCCTTCCCTAAAGCTGTCCCGGGCGCTTCATTCCGAATCACGAATCGGAGGTACCCCCATGAATATCCTTGTCATCAACGGTCCGAACCTGAATATGCTGGGTATCCGTGAACCCGGGATCTACGGCACCGCCACCTATGCGGACCTCTGCCGGATGATCCGGGAGCACGCGGAAAAGCTGGGAATCGAAGTCACCCTGTACCAGTCCAACCATGAGGGCGATCTGGTGGACGCCATCCAGCTGGCCCACGGAAAGCAGGACGGTATCGTCATCAATCCCGGCGCCTATACCCATACCAGCGTTGCCCTGCTGGATGCCCTGAAAGCCGTGGCGATTCCCGCGGTGGAAGTGCACATTTCCGATCCGGATACCCGTGAGGATTTCCGGAAGATCAGCTATATCCGCGCCGCCTGCGTGAAGACCGTCAAGGGCCACGGCTTTGACGGCTATCTGGAAGCCATGGACTTCCTTGCCGGGGGCTGCAGATGAGAGCGATCATTCAGCCCGGCTCTGCCCGGGGGTCCGTCGCAGCGCCGCCGTCCAAATCCATGGCGCACCGCCTGCTGATCTGTGCCGGCCTGGCGGACGGCGTCAGCGTGATCTGCAACGTGGACCGCAGCGAGGACATCCTCGCCACAGCGGACTGCCTCACGGCCCTCGGTGCCTCCCTGGAATGGGAGGGAAGCACCGTCCGTATCCGGGGCTGCGATCCCCGGAAATCGGGTCCTGCGGTTCTGCGCTGCCGGGAATCCGGCAGTACCCTGCGCTTCATGGTTCCGCTGTGCCTGCTGTCCGGAAGCGCCATGCGGCTGGAGGGAAGCCGGACACTCCTTTCCCGTCCCCTGTCCGTCTATGAAGCCCTCTGCCGGGAGCAGGAACTGACGCTCCTGCGGGAGGACGGCGGCCTGGCAGTAAAAGGCTGTTTGGTCCCCGGTGAATACGCCGTTCCCGGCGATATCAGCAGCCAGTTTATCACCGGCCTGCTGTTTGCCCTGCCGCTCCTCTCCGGAGACAGCCGGATCCGGCTGATCCCGCCGGTGGAAAGCCGCTCCTATCTGTCCCTGACGCTGCAGGCGCTGCGGGACGCCGGCGTTCCTGTCGCGTGGACGGATGAATATACGCTTGCCGTTCCCGGAAACGCGTCTTATCGTCCTCTGGACACGGCAGTGGAGGGCGACTGCTCCAACGCCGCTTTCTTTGAGGCGCTGAACTGCGCCGGCGGCAGCGTCACGGTCACCGGCCTGCGGGAGGACAGCCTGCAGGGAGACCGGGTATACCGGGAGCATCTCACGCGCCTGCGGGAAGGCTCCACGGAGATCGACCTGACCGACTGCCCGGATCTTGCTCCTGTGCTTTTTGCTGCCGCTGCCCTCTGCCACGGGGCCGTTTTCACCGGCACCCGCCGCCTCCGCTTCAAGGAAAGCGACCGCGGCGCCGTGATGGCGCAGGAGATGAAAAAGTTCGGAGTGATTCTGGGCATGGAAGAAAACCGGATCACCGTGCCCGCAGCCGTTATCCGGACGCCGTCGGAACCGCTGGACAGCCATAACGACCACCGCATCGCCATGGCCCTGTCCCTGCTGTGCACGCGCACCGGCGGGGAGATCCGCTGCGCGGAGGCGGTCCGGAAGAGCTTCCCGGATTACTGGGAGCGTCTGCGTTCCCTGGGCATCAGCGTTTCCCTTTCTTCTGATCCGGAGGAATAACGTTCCCGTATTACAGATCCTGTTTTGTGAATCGGAGGAACCTCTTATGTCTCATTTTTCTTCCCTGCAGGATGCCCGGGCTTACTTCTCCCGGGATTATTTTGCCATGGACAACAAAATGACGCTGGAAGCGCTCACGGAGGACGGTGCCGTCTGTGCCATGCAGGTCACCGAGCGCCATCAGAACGCGGAAGGCGGCCTCATGGGCGGCGCGATCCTGGCCCTGGCGGATTTCACCTTCGCCGCCGCGGCCAACAACGCCCATCACCCCACTGTGGCCCAGCAGGTAAGCCTGAACTTCCTGAATGCCTCCAAAGGAAAACAGCTGATCTCCACCGCCTCCTGTCTCAAGAGCGGCCGGACCAGCTGCGTATACGCCATCAGTATAAAAGACGACCTGGGCAGGGATATTGCCCAGGCCATGTTCACGGGATTCAAGCTGTAACCCTTTGTTACGGAACAGTCACTTCGCTTCTTCCAGCTGTTTCAGGATGCCGCCCGCCTTCAGGGCCGGACGGACCGCGTGATAGAAGATCGGCGCGGTCACCACGGCGAATGCCGCGTTGATCAGCGACGGGATCAGTTTGGCGACCATGATTCCGGGAATCGTGTCCACCGGCACCGGCTCCACATACAGCTTGAACAGCCACGTCTTCAGCATATAAAGCGCCACATACGTCAGCGCGCCCAGCACGCAGGACACCACCAGCGGAAGGAGATTTTCCTTCCAGCTTTTTTCTTCTTTTTTCAGCACCCAGGTCCTGTACAGGATACCGGTCACCCAGGCCATCGCGAATTTGCTGACAAAGGTGATCAGCGCGTCAAAGAAGCTGTACCCGCCCAGAAGCACGTCATAGATTGCGGAACCGAGGCCCGCGGCCGTACCGCCCCAGACCGGTCCCAGCAGCAGGCCGCTCAGCAGGCACATGGAATTGGCAAAATGGACCTTGCTCTGGCCCAGCGGGATCCGGAAAGTGGTGATCACGCAGATGATGGCGGCCATCACTCCGGTAAAGACGATCCTGGTAATCAGTGCGTTGCTGTTTCTTCCGCCTGTCGTGTTGCTCATTGTTCTGTCCCCTCTCTCTGTATCCAAACCCTTGACTTTGGATGCAATGGAGTATATGCTTCATTTGGCCATATGAAAAGTGCCAGAATTGGAGATTTTTATAAGACCAGATGAAAGAGATCAAACCGGCTTACCTGTCTCTGTATGAATCTCTGCGGGAGGAGATCGTTTCCGGAATTCGTCCCTTCGGCACCCGCCTGCCCTCCCGCCGCGTCCTGGCGCGGGACCGGGGCGTCAGCGCCGTCACGGCGGAGCACAGCATCGAACTTCTCTGTGAGGAAGGCTACGCGGAATCCCGTCCCCGCAGCGGCTGCTATGTCGTCTACCGGGAGAGTGACGGCTTCACCCTGCCTTCTGTCCGTCCGGAACGCCGGCCTGCGCCGGTTCCGCCAGCGCCGGGGCGGGATACTTTTCCCTTTCCGACCCTGGCAAAGATCATGCGCAGGGTGCTGTCCGAATACGGTGAACAGATCATGGTCCGTCCGCCCAACGCCGGATGTATGGAACTGAGGGAGGCACTCTGCCGTTATCTTGCCCGCAACCGCGGTATCCGGGTACAGGCGGACCAGATCGTCATCGGTGCCGGCGCGGAATACCTTTATGGCCTCGCTGTGGAACTGCTGGGCCGGGACCGGGTTTATGGCATTGAAGCCCCGTCCTACCAGAAGATCGAGCAGGTTTACCGTTCCCGGGGCGTACAGGTGGATTTCTGTCCCCTGGGAAAGGACGGTATCCTCTCGGAATCGCTCCGTTCCACCGGCGCGTCCGTCCTGCATATCACACCCTTCCGCAGCTTTCCCAGCGGCGTTACAGCCACAGCCTCCAAACGCCGGGAATATCTCCGCTGGGTTTCCGGGCCGGACCGGTATATTATTGAGGACGATTATGAATCGGAGTTCTCCCTTCTCCGCAAACCGGAGGAGACCCTCTTTGCCGGATCCGCCGGCCAGAACGTGATTTACCTGAACACCTTTTCCCGCACCGTTTCCCCCGCTTTCCGGGTGGGATATATGGTGCTTCCCCGCTCCCTGCTCCCGGTTTTTGAACTTCGCGCGGGTTTTTACAGCTGCACTGTGCCCGCCTTTGAGCAGTATGTCCTCGCGGAGCTGATCGGCGGAGGGGAATTCGAGCGCCACATCAACCGGATCCGGCGCAGCGAGCGCAGGCAGGCGGAGGACATTTCCGGGTAAAACCGCCGCACCCTGTGGCGTTTCTCCCTTCATTGCACACCTTCATATTGATTTCACGGGCCTTATGGCGTAAAATAAAGTTTGGAGATCCTGCCGGAAAAAACATCCATAACCGAAAGACGTTTCCCCGTACGGGAAAACGTCGTGGGATCGTTCTCTTTTCAGAACCCTCATCAACACGTCAAAGGATTGATCTGATTTATGCCTTCAAAGGAGAAAAAGGCCAAGCGCCCTGCGGAGTCCCTGCCGGAAAGCATCTATATCAACCGGGAACTGAGCTGGCTGGCTTTCAACCGGCGCGTTCTCCTGGAAGCCGCCGACCCGTCGGTGCCACTGTTGGAGAGACTGAAGTTCCTGATGATCTACCAGTCCAATCTGGAAGAGTTCTACCGGGTCCGTATCGGGATTCTGTCCCATCGTGAGCTCCTCGCGCCGGACAAGCCGGATCCGGTATCCGGCCTGCTGCCTGCCGTACAGATCAGCGAGGCCCTGCGTGTTACCCGGGAGCAGCAATCCCTGATGGAAAGCATCTGGAAGACCATCCGCGATGAGCTGCACGCCAATAATGTCGACGTGCTGGATTTCAAAAAGATCAGCAAAGTGGATGAGCTGATGAGCAAAAAGCTCTTCGGCGACATCCGCGACCTTCTCCAGCCCCAGATGATCGGCCTGGATCAGCCCCTCCCCTTCTTCTGGAACGGGGAAACGAACATCATCGCATTCCTCGGCCGCGGCACGGATCTGAAGCTCTGCGTGATTCCGCTTCACCGCATCCCGGCCTACCAGAGTTTCGAGATCGACGGTTGCCAGAAAATCGTGCCCACCGCTCAGCTGGTCCGGCATTTCCTTCCCCTGCTGCTGAAGAAGGAGAATGTGGTCCAGTCCGCCATTGTAGACGTCACCCGGAACGCGGACGTCTTCTTTTCCAGCCTGGAGGACCGGGCGGATGACGATTTCCGGAACAAAGTCTCCGGCATGCTGTCCAAGCGGAAACGGGAGATGCCGGTGCGCGCGCGGATCTGCGGCAAGCTGACCGATCCTGCCCGCGCCTTGCTGATCCGGAAGCTGCGCATTCCGGAAAGCCGGGTCTTCACCCAGACAGTCCCCTTTGATCTTTCCTTCCGTTCGTGTATCGGCGGCCCCGCTGAGTTCCGTTATCCGGACCGCCGCCCGTCCCGGGATATCGGCCTGAAAAAGGGAGAATATTTCTCCTATATCGAGAAGAGCGACCTGCTCCTGAGTTTCCCCTTCCAGAGCATGGCTCCTTTCGTGGACCTGATCTATGAAGCAGCTGACAATCCCGACGTCATTTCCATCAAAATCACGCTCTACCGCATGTCCGGCAGCAGCAAGATTGCCGCCGCGCTGGCCTATGCCGCCGACCGGGGCAAGGATGTGCTCTGCCTGCTGGAGCTGCGGGCCCGCTTTGACGAGCAGAACAATATCGATTATTCCGAGATGCTGGAGGACGCCGGCTGCCGCGTCATCTACGGCCTGCCTGACCACAAGGTCCACAGCAAGCTGTGCGTGATCGCCTACCGCCGCGGTTCGGAGCTGAGCCGTATCACCCAGGTCGGCACCGGCAACTATAACGAGGTCACCGGGGAACAATATACCGACCTGTCCCTCATCACCGCCCGCGAGGACGCCGGTCTGGAAGCTGAAGCTGCTTTCGCCGCTCTGGAAAGGGGCGAAATCCCCCCGGAAACCAGTTCCCTCTGGATCGCCCCGCTGAGTTTCAGGACCCGCGTCCTGGAGATGCTGGACCGGGAGATCGAAAAAGGCGAGGACGGACGTGTCGCCATCAAGGTCAATTCCATCAACAACCGGGAGATCATGGAAAAGCTGATCGAATGCTCCCAGGCCGGTGTCAGGGTGGAGCTCTTTGTCCGCGGAATCTGTTCCCTGCTTCCCGGCGTACCCGGCTTTACGGACAACATCTCCGTCACCAGCGTCATCGGCCGCTGGCTGGAGCATTCCCGGATTTACAGCTTCGGGGAAGGTGCGGATCAGCGGCTGTTCATCGGCTCCGGCGACCTGCTGAACCGAAACGTGGAGCGCCGTGTCGAAGCCTTTATAGAAGCGGTCACACCGGATACCCGCGCTCAGCTCAATGAAGTCCTGGACGCCCTGCGCAATGACCGGGAAAAAGGCTGGCGTATGCAGTCCGACGGCACATACATCCGTGAGGAGGGCGGTGAAGGAACTTCCTCCCAGGAAGCGCTGTATCGTTATTTCAGCACACGCAAGGTATCGCTGTACAGCTCCGTTTCCGAGGACCTCGTTTCCGATACCCCGCAGGAAACCGTCGAATCTACCAAAGATGGCGGCCTCCGCGGCTGGTTCCGCCGCCTGTTCAAATCGTAACCGCACTCAGAATGACGAACTGTGAACTGTAAAAGCGCAACATAAGGAGGTCTGAATCATGGCTGAAAGCTACAACATCTGTCTCGACGTAGGCGGTACCAAGGTGCTCGGCGCGATCTTCGACGAGAAGGACAAGATCATCTACCGTCTGAAAAAGCGTTCCAAGAGCGGCGGCTCTGCCTCGGCCGATGTGGAAAAGGTCATTGTCGACGTGGTGGAGGAGATGATTAAGGAATCCGGCATCGACCGCAAAAAGCTCAATGCCGTCGCCTCCTGCGCCCCGGGCGTGATCGACCAGGAAAAAGGCATCGTGCTCTTTACCCCGAACCTTCCCTGGCGGGACTATGACATGGCCGGAGCGATGCGCAAGAAGTTCGGCGTCCCCTTCTATGTCGGCAACGACGTTAACCTGGGCGTCCTGGGCGAATATCATTACGGTGCCGCCCGGGGATACAAAAACATCGTCGGTTTCTTTGTGGGTACCGGCATGGGCGGCGGCCTGGTCCTGAACGGTTCGCTCTATACCGGCAACCAGTTCAAAGCGGCCGAATACGGCCACATGATTCTCGATCCGGAAGGCCCCCTGTGCAACTGCGGGCAGCGCGGCTGCCTGGAAGCATTCTCCAGCAAACAGGGCATGACCGCCTACATCCGCCAGCAGATCGGCCGCGGACGGAAATCCGTGATGGAGGAAGCAATCCAGGAAGGCGTCTTCCGCTCCAAGAAACTCGTCAAAGCCCTGGAAGCCGGCGACCAGGTTGCCATGGAAGCCGTTGACCGTGCCTGCCACTGGCTGGCGGTTGCCACCGGCAACATGATCAACACCTTCTCCCCGGACCTGATCCTTTACGGCGGCGGCGTGATCGAAGCCCTCGGCGACCTGTTCCTGAACAAGGTCCTCGCCGAAGTTGACCGCTACTGCATGCCGCAGATCCGTTCCACCGTGGAGATCAAAAACGCCTCCCTCGGCGATGATTCCATCCTCTACGGCGACCTGGCCATGATCAAGGGCCTGTAAAATCAACGGAAATCATCACCGGCGCCTGCGGGCGCCGGTTTTTCTGTGTCCGGGTTCTGTTACAAATTTTACAGTTTTGTTACACCTGTCCGCCGCATAAAATGATACAATCATCCGGGAATAATTGGGGAAGGGTGTGAGTGAACCTGAACACGATCTTTCTGGTGGAAGACGATCTGAATATCCGGCGCCTGACCGGTATGCATCTCCAGCTGGCTGGCTACGACGTGCGGGAACTGGAGGATGCGGGCGAAGCCCGGGACGCCCTCCGGAAGGAGCGGCCTTCCCTGGTCCTGCTGGATATCATGCTCCCCGGGGAGGACGGTTTCTCCCTGGGACAGGACCTGATCCGCACCGGAATCCCGGTGATCTTCCTGACGGCGAAAACCGCCGTGCCCGACCGGGTGCGGGGACTCCGTCTCGGCGCGGAGGATTATATCCTCAAGCCTTTTGAGCCGGCGGAACTGCTGGCCCGGGTTGAAAATGTACTCCGGCGGAACCGTTCCGCACAGACCTGCTATGAGAACGGCGACCTCCGGGTGGATTACGAGACCCGGGAGGTATGGCGTAACGGCAGGCCTGTTTCCATGACAACCCTGGAGTTCAACCTGCTCAAGGCCCTGATCGAATCCGGCCGGACAGCCATGAGCCGCGAGGATCTCCTTACTGCCGTGTGGGGCTATCACTATACCGGTGAAACCCGTACTGTGGATGTGCATATCCAGCGCCTCCGCGGCAAAATCGGCACTGACAGGATCGAGACCATCGTAAGATACGGCTACCGTTTCCGGGAGGAATCATGAGAAAACAGATCATTTCCGCCATGCTCCTGCTGCTTGCGCTGATCCTGCCCGTATCGCTGTATCTTCAGATCGGGCAGAGTTTCCGTATGTCCGTTTCCAACGCCCGGGAAGGCGCACTCCATGAGGAAGCCGTCATCGCCCGGGCTATGATCACGGAGATCAGCAAAGGCATGAGGGAATCGGACGAAGCGCTCTTCCAGGCTGCCCAGAAAACCCAGCAGCAATTCGGCTCCGGCCGGCTGCGCATCATGTTCTACGCGGAGGAAACAGCGCTGACCGGCACGGAACTGTCGGACAGCGCGCTGAAGGCAGGCCTTCTGAACGTCACGGGCCGTTCCACATACCTGTCCTCCGAAGACGAGACCCTGTACGTCATTCATCCGCTGGACGACCGGATCCGGCTGATCACGGCCTCGGATTTCTCCGGATTTTATACCATGCGCCGGAAGCAGACGACCTACGGTGTCCTGATCTGCCTCGGGGGTATGGCGCTGGCCGCGGTACTCGCCTTCCTGTTCTCCCGCGGCATCACCAGGTCGCTCAACGACCTGTCCCTCTCAGCAGATGCAGTCCGCAAAGGTGCTGCCTTCACCCTGCAGTCCTCCGGAAAACAGGATGAGATCGGCCGACTGACAGAAGCCTTCGTCGCCATGAACGACGCCGTGGAGAAGAGAGAAGAGTCCCTCCGGGAACAGGCCCGGCAGCGCCAGCAGCTCATTGACGCACTGGCGCATGAGATGCGTACGCCGCTGACCTCCATCGTCAGCGCGGCGCGGCTGATCCAGAAGGACACTTCCGGCGCCGGACTGCGGGAGGAGATGTGCGACCTGATTGTACGGGAATCCCGGCGTCTGTCCGACATGGATGAAAACCTGATGAAACTGACGCAGATGAACGGTGTCGAACCCAAAGTGGAGTCTTTCTCCCTGAAGGAAGCGGCTCTGGAGGCCCTGGCAGTCACGCCGGAAACGGAACTGTCCGGGGAGGATTGCCGCGTCACTGCGGACCGGGCGCTGGTCATCCACCTGATGCGCAACCTGGTAAACAACGCCGGAAAGAGCGGAACTAAGAGCCCCGTACGCGTAACGCTGCACCTCCGCGGCTTCTCGGTTTCGGACGAGGGGCGGGGCATGACGGAGGAGGAAGTCCGGCAGTGCACGGAACCCTTCTGGAAGGCGGACCCGGCCAGGACACGGGCATCCGGCGGTGCCGGCCTTGGCCTTACCATCTGCCGGGAAATTGCCGACCTGCACCACGCCGCGCTGGAAATCCGCAGCATACCCGGTCAGGGAACGACCGTGGATTTTACACTGCCGTTACATCCCGATGAAGACTCTGAAACAGCCTCTCTGGTATCCTGTGACTGAAGCGGGAAAGAAACCCGTGGATGAAAGGAGTTAACCGATATGAAGAAAAAAACACGTATACGGAGAACCGTGACAGCCATGCTGCTGGTGCTGGTCCTGCCCGTTCTTTCCGTATCCGCGTTCGCTGAGGATGTCATCGAAGCCGCGCCGCAGGTAACCCTGCCCATGGAAACGCCGGCTGAGGAGGGCAGTGCACCGGAAGAAATTTCTCAGGAAGAAGGCTCCGCAGAAGAATCTGCCATGTATTCTTCGGCCGGCAGCTTTAACTTTGACAGTTCGCTGTACCCTTACCTTCCCGACAACATGAACATGCTTCGCGGGTCCATGCCGGAATCCGAGCAGTACGAGTGGCCCCGTCTGTCTGACGGAGAGCTGGAAAGGGCCCGGAAACTCATGGCTTCACTGGCTGCGGGCGAGATTGCCCCGTATTCCGGTCCTTCTGTCGCAAACAAAACGGACAACATGACCGTCGGCGTCTACGCGCTGGATCCGGAAGATTTTTACGGCCAGACCTTCTATGTCATCCTGCCCACGCAGAGACTCAGCGATGATCAACTGCTGTCGATCATCGCAGCCTTTGATGAACTGGGGATTCCCTTCGATCCGGATACCATCGGTCCCTGGACCTGCTTCCGACCGTTCTACAGCTACGGTGCCACCCGGAAGATGACCGATGAGGAAAACACCCGGATGGCCTCCATCAAACGCCAGGTCATCCACGGCATCATCAAAAGGGAAGATATCCATCCGGAAAGCGTCTGCCGTACGGTGGAAACAGGATTGGGCGTTTTCTGCTTCTATCCCTACCGGCGTATGACGGACGATGAACTGGCGGCCTTTGCTTTCGCGAAGGAAGATCCCTGGCCGCAGGATCCGGATCACATGGAACAGATTGCCCGGGACTTTGCCCGGGATGTCATGAACCTGCCGATCTCAATGAAACTTACCAATTCCGAGCGTTCCATTGATCCGTCCACATCCCTCGTTTCTGGATACGCGTTTTACTTCCAGCCGCAGTATTCCGACGGACAGGGTGCCCTCACCCAACAGGAAGGCCGGCCCGTCGAAGTCTACGTCTGGCTCCGGGAGAGATACGGAAAAACACCCGTGCCGGATATCCTGAACGTACAGTATTCCACTCCTGGCTCATTCTACTGGCCCTACTTTGACAGCGAATCCTCCCTCGACCCGGAGGAGATCAAAGCCTTTACGGAGCAGTGGCTCCGGGATCACCTGAACCTCGGTGAGAATCCGAAGTTCCATTTTGAAAAGGTGGAAGTGACCGGTTTCCCTCTTGTCTGGGTCGAATGCAGTTACGGGAATGCCGTTCTGAACACCTCGATGTATCTGACTTCGGACGGTAAAGATGTGGAATCCATCTCCATACAGCTGCTCGATTTTGATACCTCAGCATCTTACTGAACAAGGAGCTGAGCCGAATGAACAGGCATCATCATCTGAAGATTTCCCTGGCCGCCGCTTTGATGGCCGTTTGCCTTTTCCCTTTTTCTGCCCTGGCGTCCGAGAACGTCGTGGAATCCGCGCCGGAAGTCTCCCTGCCGGAAATCACCATGCCGGAAGAAGCTGCGGAAACCGTTTCCCCGACCGATCCGGCTTATCTGCCTTCCCAGATGGAGTACACCGGGGGTGATCCTGCCGACCCGAACCTCCAGCTCCGCCGTCCCCGCCTGACGGACAGGGAAATGGAGCTGTATGACGTCCTGATGGCCAACCTGAAGGAAGGGAAAGCTGTCGACCGTGAAGACCTGAACTACGTGAACCGGACGGAACAGGTACTCATCGGCGTGTATCCCCTGGACCCTGCGGAATACGACGGTGAGACATTCTATGTCCTGCTGCCCCCCGTACAACTGGGCATAGCGAACCTCCTCGGCCTGGTCCGGGCATTTGAGGAACTCGGCCTCACCTTCGATCCAGCCTCACTGAACGTGCGGAACTGCTCCCGGGGTTACCTTACCTATGGTCGTACCTCCACCCGATACCTGTCTTATGAAGAAAACAAGCGCATGCAGCAAATCCGCCGTCAGATCCACCGCGGAATACTGGAGCGTGAGGACATTCCGCAGGAAACGACCTGCTTTTCCGTGGAAACAACCTGGTCACCCCAGGAAACTCTCCGTTTCCTTTTTTACCCCTACAGGAGCATGACAGACAACGAACTTGCTGCCTTTGCCTTTCTGGAAGAAACCGCGTGGGATACCGATCCCGATCTTCTGGAGGCAGAATCCCGGAATTATGCCCGAAGCATTCTCCGTTTCCCCCTGTC
>JAEEGL016256157.1_pt1 | contig 24091 bp, 22 predicted proteins | sample 9134231 | NCBI WGS metagenome assembly JAEEGL01 (sample SAMN16246548, study PRJNA631951) | gut metagenome | biome: gut microbiome; feature: rumen; material: fiber-attached | host: Bos | place: Iran: Karaj | collected 2018-10
AGTACTGTGTTAATTGCCTTTGTTGCAATAAGCTTAGTAGTATCTAGTATTATGATAGCTATAATTACTTATATTTCTGTAATAGAAAGAACTAAAGAAATTGGTATTTTAAGAGCTATTGGTGCTTCTAAGAAAGATATTTCAAGGGTATTTAATGCTGAGACTTTAATAGAGGGATTTGCCGCAGGACTGCTAGGTATAATAGTTACATTAATTATAAATATTCCAATTAATATAATAGTTAAAATGTTAGTCAATATTAGTGGTATAGCATCTCTTCCAATATTAGGTGCAGTAATTCTAATTATAATTAGTGTATTACTAACAGTAATTGCAGGATTTATCCCTGCTAAAATAGCTTCACGTAAAGATCCAGTTGAAGCATTAAGAAGCGAATAGAATTGTAAATGAAAGTAAAAAAGGATAGTAATACTTTACTATTCTTTTCAATTAAGATAAAATTATAATTGCGTATAGAAAGAGTGATTTGATGATTAAAATATTTAAAAACATGGAGAAAAAAGACTTATTAATAGTTCTAGTAATAGCACTATTAGTAGTGTTTTCAGTATTCTTAGATTTAAGAATGCCTGAATATATGAGTGAAATCACTAAATTAGTTCAGACTGAAAATTCTACTATGAACGAAATACTAACAGCTGGATTTTATATGATTATTTGTGCTGTAGTGAGTTTATTATGTACTATTATTGTAGGATACTTAACTTCTTTAATTTCCGCTAGATTTTCAAGAACTATTAGAAAAAAAATATTTGAAAAAGTAGAATCTTTTGGAATTGCTGAAATAAAGAAATTTTCTACTAGTAGTTTAATTACTCGTACAACTAATGATGTTACGCAAATAGAAACATTATTAGCGATGGGTCTACAATTATTAATTAAAGCTCCAGTAATGGCAATATGGGCTTTAATGAAAATATTAGGAAAAAGTACTGAACTTAGTGTAGTTACTGGTTGTGGGGTTATAATAGTTGTTGTAGTAAACTTATTAATAATTAGTATAGTATCACCAAGATTCCAAAAAATACAAAAATTAACAGATAAACTTAATGGAGTAACTAGAGAAAACTTAACTGGTATTCGTGTAATTCATGCATTTAATGCTGAAAAATTCTCTGAAAATAGATTTAATGATGTTAATGAAGATTTAACTAATATTCATTTAACAGTAACAAAAACTTTTGCTTGGATGGATCCTGTAATGAATTTTGTAATGCATTTTCAAGCATTAGGTATATATATAGTAGGTGCATACTTAATAATGAATTCTACATTAATGGATAAAATTAATATATTTAGTGATGTAGTAGTATTTTCTAGTTATGGTATGCAAGTAATTATTTCATTCTTATTATTAACATTTATATTTATGGTTCTTCCTCGTGCCATAGTATCTATTAAACGTATTAATGAAGTATTAGATAGTGATATATCTATTATTTCTGGGGATTTTAAAGGTAATACTAATGAAAAAGGAACTGTTGAATTTAAAAATGTAAGTTTTAAATATCCTGATGCTGATGAGTATTTATTAAAAAATATTTCTTTTAAAGCAAATACTGGAGAAACAGTAGCTTTTATAGGATCTACTGGAAGTGGTAAATCTACATTAATTAATTTGATACCTAGAATGTATGATGCAACTGATGGTGAAATATATGTAGATGGAGTTAATGTAAAAGAATATGATATTCATGAATTAAATAATAGAATAGGCTATATTTCTCAAAAAGCAGTTATGTTCACAGGTACTGTAGAAGACAATGTAGCATATGGAGATAATGGTAAAGAAAAACCATCTTTTGATAAAGTTAAAAATGCTATTAAAATAGCCCAAGGAACTGACTTTGTAGAGAAAATGGATAAGAAATATTCTTCTCATATAGCTAGAGGTGGTACTAATATAAGTGGTGGTCAAAAACAAAGATTATCTATTGCAAGAGCTATTGCTAGAGACCCTGAAATATATATTTTTGATGATTCATTTAGTGCACTAGACTATCAAACAGATTTAAAATTAAGACAAGAATTAAAGAAGAATATGAAAGATGCAACTAGTCTAATAGTAGCTCAAAGAATTGGTACTATTATGCAGGCTGACAAGATTATTGTTTTAGATAAAGGTGAATGTGTAGGAATGGGTACACATCAAGAATTATTAAAAAATTGTAAGGTATATAAAGAAATTGCCTTATCACAATTAAGTGAGGAGGAATTAAATCATGCCTAGACATTATGGAAAAGAAGAAAAAGCAAAAGATTTAAAAGGAACACTTTTAAGAATATTTAAAAGTTTAAATACATGGAGATTTGTTTTAGTATTATCTTGTTTATTAGCCTTAATTGGTGCAGTACTATCAACTATAGCTCCTAATAGACTTGCTAGAGTAACTGATGTTATTAGTGATAGTATTAAACCTAATACTAATAATATTGAAATATTAAATAAAGAAATACAAGAAAATTTAAAAAATAAAAAGAATGTATCTATCTATATAGATAATGTAGAAATAACTTATTCTGATCAAGTAAAATACTTGTCAATTGTATCTAAATTAGATAAAGATTTTAATAAAGAAGAATTAATAAAAGTATTTAAAAAATGTCCTAAATCTATTCAAAAGATAGCAAATACTAAGATGGATACAAAATTATTAAAAGAAAGAAGTATAGTACTAGGAATAATTTACTTAGTTCAAGCAATATTTTCATATATTGTAGGATTGTTAATGGCTTATGTAGGAATAGGTTATTCTAAAAAACTTAGAAAGAATATTTCTACTAAGATTAATAAATTACCACTTAAGTATTTTGATACTCATGAAATAGGGGATGTCTTATCTCGTGTTACTAATGATGTAGATAATATAGGTATAAATATGAGTACTAATATTACAAGTTTTGTTACTAATATTACATTATTCTTAGGATCTATTGTTATGATGTTTGTAACTAATTGGATTATGGCAATAACCGCAATATTAGCCTCTATTTTTGGTTTTATGTTTACATTTATAATATTAAAGAAATCCCAAAAATACTTTACTATGAGACAAAAAGAGTTAGGTAATTTAAATGGTCATATTGAAGAGATATATTCAGGGCATAATGTAGTTAAAGCATATAATGGTGAAAAAGAAGCTTTAGTTGAATTTGATAAGATAAATGATAAGTTATATGAGGCAAATAGAAAGAGTCAATTCTTATCAGGTATTATGCAACCATTAATGAATTTTATTGGTAACTTTGGGTATGTAGCAGTATGTGTTGTAGGAGCACTACTTGTAATGAATGGTCATATTACTTTTGGAGTAATTGTAGCCTTTATGATATACATTAGATTATTTACTAATCCACTTTCTCGTCTTGCACAAGCAATGACTTCAATGCAGTCAATAGCAGCTGCCGCTGAACGTGTATATGAGTTTATGGATGAAGAAGAATTAACTAATGAAAAGGATATTAAAAAACAATTTGAAGGAAAAGTAAAAGGAAATATAGAATTTAAAAATGTTAAATTTGGATATAGTAGTGAAAAAACAATTATAAAAGACTTTAGTGCTAAAGTTCATAATGGAGAAAAAATAGCTATAGTAGGTCCTACTGGGGCTGGAAAGACTACTATGGTTAATCTATTAATGAAATTCTATGAAATAAATGATGGAGATATATTAATAGATGGAGTATCTATAAAAAACATATCTAGAGAAGAATTACATAATTTATTTGTAATGGTACTACAAGATACATGGTTATTTGAAGGAAGTATTAAAGATAATTTAAAATTTAATAACAAAAATATATCTACTGATATGTTATGGGATATATGTAAAAAAATAGGTATAGATCATTTTATTAAAACACTACCTAATACAATGGATTCAGATGTTACTGATAATGAAGCTATTTCTGCAGGACAAAAACAATTATTAACAATAGCAAGAGGTATGGTAAAAGATGCACCATTCTTAATATTAGATGAAGCTACAAGTAATGTAGATACTCGTACTGAAGAATTAGTTCAACAAGCTATGGATAAGTTGACTGAAGGAAAAACAAGTTTTATAATAGCTCATAGATTAAGTACTATTAAAAATGCTGATCTAATATTAGTTATGAATGAAGGAAATATTGTAGAACAAGGTACTCATTCTGATTTATTAAAGAAAAATGGTTTTTATGCAAAATTATATAATTCTCAATTTCAAAAATAATGGAGGTATATATGAAAGTAAAAAAATGTCTTAATTGTGGTGAAGAATTATCTTCACCTGGTACATATTGTATGAAATGTGGTACGGCTAATAATTTTGAAGATGAAAAAGAAGAAACAGTATTAGGTAAAGATAATAAGGAATTCCCAAAAGCATTTCAAAAATCTAGACTAAAAGCAGGATTGTTAGGAATATTTCTAGGTGGATGGGGAATGCATAACTTTTATCTAGGATATTCTAAAAAAGGCTCAATTCAAATGCTTGTATATGTATTAGGAATGTACTTTTTTATAGGACCTTTTATTTCATCTATTTGGGGATTAGTTGAAGGAATTATGATTCTTGCGGGAGTTATTAAAGAAGATGCTAATGGGATACAATTAAGTTGATATATTTTATAAATTATGTTATATTAAAAACACAAGGAGATACTTTAATAGGTTAAAATTAATTGTATCTTCTTTTTTTGTTGAAAATATTAGTAATTTAATAAATTTTCTTGTATAATAAATATTGGTGAGAGGTATGAAAAGAAGTGAAGTTGATAGAAGTAAATTATCTCCTATGATGCAACAATACTTAGATATAAAAGATAAGTATGAAGACTGTATCATATTCTTTAGACTTGGAGATTTTTATGAAATGTTTTTTGATGATGCAATTTTAACTTCAAGACTTCTTGAATTAACCCTAACAGGGAAACAAGCTGGGCTTGATGAAAGAGTTCCGATGTGTGGGATACCTCATCACGCTTATGTATCATATGTTGATGAATTAATTGATAAAGGATACAAGGTGGCAATTTGTGAACAATTAGAAGATCCTAAAGAAACTAAAGGAATGGTAAAACGTGATGTCATTCAAGTAATTACTAAAGGTACTAGAATAGATGCTAATATAGATTCTAAAAGTAATAATTATATCGCAAATATCTATTCATTTAATTATTGTTTTGGTATAAGTTATGCAGATATATCTACTGGGGAAGTGTATGCTACTTTAGTAGAAGGAGATAGTGATAAAGTACTAAAAGAAATATCTAAATTGGGTGTAAGAGAAGTAATTGTAAATGATTCTATAGATAGAGAAATAGTAGAAAAATTAAGAACAAATCTAGAATGTTTAGTAACTATTGAAAAAAATGAATTAGAAGATATTGAATATAATTATATTTATAAAAATATAGAAGATGTAAGACTCATAAATACAATTAAACACTTATTATATTATATAGTAGAAACTAAAAAAGGAGATATGCATCATCTTCAAGAATGTAATATATATAAATCTTCAATGTATTTAGAGTTTGATTCTAATACTAAAAAGAATTTAGAATTAGTAGAAACTATAAGAAATAGAGAAAGACAATTCAGCTTATTATGGTTATTAGATAAATGTAAAACGGCAATGGGTAGTAGATATTTAAAAAATACAATATTAAATCCATTAACTGATAAAAAACTAATTGAAAAAAGATATGATATGGTAGCTTTATTATCTACTGAATTTATTTTAAGAGATGACTTAATTAAATCATTAAGTAATGTATATGACTTAGAAAGATTAGTAGCGCGAATTACTTATGGTAATTTAAATGCTAAAGATTTATTACAATTAAAAACATCTTTAAAAGAATTACCTAATATTAGTAAAATACTTAAAGAATTAAAATATGAAAAAGAAATTAATACTTTTGATGAAGTTTATTCTTTACTTGAAAAATCTATTTTAGAAGATGCTCCTTTTACACTACATGAAGGTCATTTAATAAAAGAAGGATATAATAATGAATTAGATGAATTAAAAAAGATTAGTAGTGGTAGTAAAGACTTTATACTAGAACTTGAAAAAGATGAGAAAGAAAAAACAGGTATTAAGAATTTAAAAGTAGGATTTAATAAAGTTTTTGGTTATTATATAGAAGTTAGTAAAGGACAATGTAATTTAGTAAAAGATGAATTTGGGTATGAAAGAAGACAAACTTTATCTAATTGTGAGAGATTTACTACGCCTTTATTAAAAGAAAAAGAAAATATAATACTAGGGGCTGAAGAAAAGATTATTTCATTAGAATATAAGTTGTTTATGGATATAAGAGAAGTAGTTAAAAGATATGTAACAGATTTACAAAAAGTGGCTAAGATTATAAGTGAAATAGATATGTTACAATCATTTTCTATAGTTAGTGATTTATATAAATATACAAGACCAGTAATAACAAAAGATAAATCTATTAAATTAATAGGATGTCGTCATCCTGTAGTAGAGCAAGTAATGAAGGATAAATATATTCCAAATGATGTAGTTATGGATAAAACTACAGATATATTATTAATTACAGGCCCTAATATGGCGGGGAAAAGTACTTATATGAGGCAAACTGCAATTACTATAATTATGGCTCAGATGGGATGTTTTGTTCCATGTGAAGAGGCAAGTATTCCTATATTTGATAAAATATTTACTCGAATTGGTGCTAGTGATGATTTAGTAAGTGGTGAATCTACGTTTATGGTTGAGATGAAAGAAGCTAATTATGCAATCAGTGATGCCACAGAGAATAGTTTAATATTATTTGATGAATTAGGTCGTGGTACTGCTACATATGATGGTATAGCTCTAGCTCAAGCAATATTAGAGTACTTACATGATAAGATTAAAGCAAAAACAATGTTTTCAACTCATTATCATGAATTAACTACTCTAGAAAAGGATTTAAAACATTTAAAAAATGTTCATGTGTCAGCCATCGAAGAAGATGGTAAAGTAACATTCCTACATAAAGTAAAATCTGGTGCTGTAGATAAAAGTTATGGTATTCATGTTGCTAGTCTTGCAAAATTACCTAATAGTTTAATAGAACGTGCTACTGATATATTAGATGTATATGAAAAGAAAAATGTAAAGAAAGAAGTATTTACACAAACTAGTTTATTTGAATATAATGAAGAAGAATTAAATAAAAAGCCTAGTGAAATAGAAGAAAAAATAAAAGAAATTAATCCACTTGAAATGACTCCAATGGAAGCTTTAAATTATTTATATGATTTAAAAAAAGATATTAAGGATAATAAGTGACATTAAATACGTATTATGATAAAATGATGGTAGGTGAGAAAATGAAGAATAGAAGTGAGTTAAGAGAAGTTATAATGAAAGTACTTTATCAAATTGATATGTTTGAAGAAACAAATATTTCATATAATATAAATGACCTAATAAAAGAACAATTAGAAGTAGAAAATAGTTTTGTTAATGATACCATTAATGGAATTATTAAAAATAGAAAAGATATTATAAAGTTAGCTGATAAGTATTTAAATGATTGGACAATAGATAGATTAAATAAAGTAGATCAGTCTATTCTATCTTTAGGTATTTATGAGCTTATGTATACAGATACTCCTTCTGTAGTATCAATTAATGAAGCTATAGAATTATCTAAGAAATATAGTGATGAAGCTGTAACTAAGATGATTAATGGAGTACTAGATAAAATATATCATGAAGAAGAAAAATAATTATTTCTTCTTTTTTAAAAGAAGGTGATATTTTGGATGATAAATATATTACAGTTACACAGTTAACTAGATATATTAAATATAAAATAGATAATGATACTAATTTAAATGAAGTGTTTTTAAAGGGTGAAATAAGTAATTTCAAAGCTCATAGTAGAGGGCATTTCTATTTTACTTTAAAGGATGAAAATTCAAGGATAAATGCTATTATGTTTTCATCACAAACTAGTAAAATAAAGTTTATGCCTGAAGATGGTATGAAGGTATTAGTAACCGGTAAAATAAGTGTATTTGAAGCAAATGGTGCTTATCAAATCTATGTATCTGATATGTTAGAAGATGGGGTAGGTAATTTATATATAGCTTTTGAACAATTAAAAAAGAAGCTTGAAGAAGAAGGGTTATTCAAAGATATTTATAAAAAACCAATACCTAAGATACCTACTAAAGTAGGTGTAGTAACAGCTCCAACTGGTGCTGCTATTAAAGATATAATTTCTACAATTAAAAGACGTTGGCCATTAACAGAAATATATTTATTCCCAGCTTTAGTTCAAGGAGAAGAGGCAAAAGATGATATAGTAAAACAAATACGTAAGGCTGACTCTTTTGGACTAGATACATTAATTGTAGGTCGTGGTGGAGGAAGTATTGAAGACTTATGGGCATTTAATGAAGAAATAGTAGCTCGTGCTATATTTGAATGTTCTACTCCAGTAATAAGCGCAGTCGGTCATGAAGTAGATTTCACAATCGCAGACTTTGTCGCTGACCTTAGGGCTCCAACTCCCACAGGCGCAGCTGAGATGGCAGTACCACAACTTACTGATGTATCAAAATATTTAAAACAAATAAATATAAGATTAGAAAATACTATTTTAAATAAAGTTAAAAATAATAGAAGAAAACTAAATGATATTAAAAATAGTAATATATTTAAAAATCCAATAATTATCTATCAAACTAAAGAAATGATATTTGATAGTTTAATAGAAAAATTAAAATTTAATATGATTAATTTAACTAATATAAAAGAAAAAGAATTAATTAGATTAAAAAATTCATATGCATTAAAGAATCCATTTCAATTATTAGAAAAGAAAAATAATAAATATTTGAATTTAGTATCTAAATTAGAAACATTATCTCCTTTACTAACATTAAAAAGAGGTTATACTATTACCAAGAAGGATAATAAAGTAATAGATAGTTCTAAAAAACTAAGTAAAGGTGATAAATTAGATATAGAATTTAATGATGGTATTATAAATACTGAAGTAATATAGGAGGAAAATATGGCAGAGAAAAAAGAATTAAGTTTTGAAGAAAGTTTAGAAAAATTAGAAGAAATAGTAAAAAAATTAGAAGTAGGGGATGTCGCACTAGACGATGCAATAGATGAATTTAATAATGCTATGAAGCTTGCTAAAACATGTGATGATAAGCTAAAAAAGGCTGAAGAAGCAATTACTAAACTTGTAAAAGAAAATGGAGAAATAGTTGATTTTCAAATAGAAGGAGAATAATCCTTCTTTTTATATACATATTTCGATAAAATTCGGGGAATATAATTATGAGGTGTAATTATGAAAAAATCAAAAATATTGTTAATTATACTATTAATGATATTTCCATTAAATATATATGCTTATTCTGATAAAGTTATTGTAGGTGGAGAAACAATAGGTATTGAGGTTTATTCTAAAGGAGTATATGTAGTTGGGTTCTATGAAGTTAACGGAAAAAATATTGCTAGTGACGCAGGGTTTAAAATAGGAGATATAATTACTAAAATTAATAATAATGATATTAATAATATTCATGGTTTAAATGATATTTTAAAAGATGATAATACATATACATTTAAAGTACTTAGAAATAATAAATATTTAGATATTTCTATGAAATTAGAAGAAATTGATAATACATTAAAAACAGGATTATATGTAAAAGATAGAATAAATGGAATAGGTACTCTTTCTTATATAGATCCTAATACTTTAGTCTTTGGTTCCCTAGGTCACGAAATAATAGAAAGTAATAGTTTTTTAAAATTTGAAATTAATGAAGGTTTTATTTATTCAGCTTCTGTTTCTGATATACGTAAAAGTATAAATGGGAATGCTGGTAGTAAAAATGCAAATGTAGATAAAGAGAGTGATGTTGGGATTATAAAATCTAATGAAATAGAAGGTATTTTTGGTAAATATAAAGATTCTTTTTCCAATAAAGAATTAATTGAAGTAGGAAATAATAAAGATATAAAGAAAGGTAAAGCATATATAAAGACAGTAATAGAAGATAATAAAATAGAAGATTTTTCTATTAATATATTAACTATAGATGAATCTAGTGATACTAAGAATATTTTATTTGAAATAATAGATGAAAAATTACTTAAAAAAACAGGTGGAATTGTTCAAGGTATGAGTGGTTCTCCTATAATACAAAATAATAAACTTATTGGAGTAGTTAATTATGTAATAGTAGATTCTACCAATAAAGGTTATGGTATTTTTATAACTAAAATGTTAGAAGAAGGAGATAAGATTATTTCTTAACTCTTTTTTATTGTATTTATAAATATTTATGATAAAATTATATTAGAGTAGGAGTGGTTATATGTATATAGATTTAATAGTATTAATAATATTAGTAATAATAGTTTTAATGTTTTTTAAAAGATTTTCATCATTTGTATTTTTGATGGCAATAGTAGAAATTGCTTTAAGGATTCTAACGTTCATTAAAAATAATATTGGACTTAAAGATTTAAGTAGAGTAATTGGTAAATATTTACCTGAAAATATGTTTAGTATAATTAATAGATATACTGAGGATGGAACTACTTTTAATATTATACTTAAATGGGCATTTGTAGTTATAATGATTTGGTTCTTAGTATATATAACTAAAATATTTATTAAAAGAAAAAAAATATAAAACGACAATTAAGTCGTTTTTTTATTTATATAATTAATTTGGTGATTATATGAATGTTTATATAGAAGAAGTATTTATACTTAATTTTTTACTTGATTTTATGATACTTTATGGAACTAAAAAACTATTAAAAAGAAATACAAAATTAATAAGATTAATAATTAGTAGTATAGTTGGGAGTTTTACTACTTTTATTTTGTTTATTAATATAAATAATTTATTACTATTTATATTAAAAATAATCATTAGTATTATTTTAGTATTAATATCTTTCGGATATAGAAATATTATTAAAAATATAAGTTATTTCTATATACTTAGTATTATTATTGGTGGGAGTAGTTACTTATTAGATATTAATAATCATATATTATTATTAATCTTATCATTTTTAACTATTTTTATGGTGCCTAAAGAGTTAATTAACTATAAGAATATATTTACTAATAAATACTTAGTAAAAGTCTTGTATAAAGGGAAAATATATGAATTAGAAGGTTTTATAGATACAGGTAATAGATTAAAAGATAAAATAAGTAATAAAGATATAATTATTACTAATTTAAAGATTAAAAGTAAAAGAGTTTTATATGTACCATATAAAGCACTTAATACTAATGGAGTTATTCCATGTATAATGCCTGAGAAAGTAATAATTAATAATAAAGAATTTAATAATTTATTAATAGGTCTTGCTAAAGATAAATTTAATTTAGAAGAAAATTGCATATTACCTAATAGATTAAAGGAGGAATTATGTTAAAAATAATAAAGTTTTTAAAAAAGATATTTTATAGAGTAGGAGCTTGTTTTTATGTAGGAGCTACTGATATACTACCAGAACCATTATCTAAAGAGGAGGAAAATTACTATGTAGAATTAAAAGAAAAAGGAGATAATTTAGCAAAAGATAAACTTATAGAGCATAATCTGCGTTTAGTAGTATTTTTATCTAAAAAATATGAAAATACAGGGGTAGATTTAGAAGATTTAGTAAGTATAGGTTCTATTGGATTAATAAAAGCAATTAATACTTTCTCAAGAGATAAAAATATAAAATTAGCAACATATGCATCTCGTTGTATAGATAATGAAATATTAATGTATTTAAGAAAAAATAAAAAAATAAAAAGTGAAGTGAGTATAGATCAAGCACTATCATTAGATTCTGATGGGAATGAATTACACTTAGAAGATATTATTGGTACTCCTAAAGATGAAATAGTTAAAAGTATTGAAGATAAAAAAGATAAAGAATTAATTCTAAATGAAATATTAAGTTTAAAAGAAAGAGATAAAGAAATAATGATTTTAAGATATGGATTGTTAGGTCATGATGAGTATACTCAAAAGGAAGTAGCAGAGAAACTAGGTATATCCCAAAGCTATATATCTAGAATAGAAAAGAAAGTTATAAAAAAATTAAAATTACTTATTAATACATAAAAAAGATTCTTACGAATCTTTTTCTATTAGTATATTTTCTAATATTTCATATTTTATAGGTAGTTTATCAATATTATTTTTAGATATATTTATTATATAAGTAATTTTATCATCAAAGTATTTTTCTATTATATTATTTTCTCCTATAATATAATTAATTTGTTTTTCTAAAGTATAATCAAATTCTATTTTTACTTTATATCCTTCTTCTAAATAAATGTATTCTGCATTTTTTAATGTTTCTGTAACAGATTTAGTATATGCTCTAATTAATCCTCCAGCACCTAGTTTAATTCCACCAAAATATCTAACTGTAATTACTAATATATTAAATAGATTTTCTTTTTCTAATACATTTAACATAGGACTTCCTGCGGTATTAGATGGTTCATTATCATCACTACATCTTTTTATATCATTATAGATATAGGCATAAGTATAATGAGTAGCTTTAGGATGAATTTTTTTAATATTATCTAAGTAATTAGTTATATTACTAGAATTAATTCTATAAATATATGTAATAAATTTAGAATTTTTAATAATTATTTCATTTTCTAAATTAGATTTAATTGTTTTCATAATTTCACCTAATATTATTATACATTATATTTATTAGAAAATATATTTAAAATATAAATAACGTGTTATAATAATTAATAGGAGGAGTTATATATGTTTAAGAAAAATAAAGATAAAGATGTAGATATTACTAGTTTAAATCATATATTAAAAACAAGTAAGAAACTAATTAATATTGGATATTTTATGGCTATAATATGTTTAATATTATTAGGTACGTATTTATTAAAAGAATGGAGTATATTTAAATATATTGGTGAATTTATAATTGTTATTTCTCCAATATTTATTGGTTTTGTTATAGCTTGGTTTTTTGATCCTTTTGTTACTTGGTTAAATAAAAAGAAAATACCTAGATTAATAGGATGTATATTAGTATATTTATTATTATTTGGAATATTGTTTTTAATTATATATTTATTAGTACCGGCATTAATTTCTCAAGTAAAAGATTTTATTAACGAAGCTCCTAATATATTTAATGAAATAACTAATTTCTTAATCAGATTAATAAGAAAATTTGATCTTAATAGTATGATTAATGTTAAGGTATTAAAGAAAAACATTATGGATACCATCACAGACTTTGGTTTAAGTATAGGTTCAGATATGCCTAAATATTTGTTTAATATTGGTAAGAGTTTAATAAGTGGAGGATTAAATGTAATTTTAGGATTAATGATAGGTTTCTACTTATTATATGATTTTGAAAAAGCTAATAAGGCATTATATGGAATAATTCCAATTAGTTGGAGAGATGGATATAAAGACTTAACTAATAGAATTAATACTTCTTTAAGAGGGTATGTTCAAGGGGTATTAATTGTTATGTTACTTGTATTTATAACTCAAAGTATAGGGTTAACAATAGCAGGTATGAAAGCCCCAATATTATTTGCATTATTCTGTGCAGTAACTGATATTATTCCATATTTTGGGCCATATATTGGAGCAATTCCAGCAGTTATAGTAGGATTTACTATTTCACCAATAACTGGAATATGTGTAATTATTTCAATAGTAGTTGTTCAGTTATTAGAAAACAATTTCTATCAACCATTAATTATGGGTCATACAATGAAACTACATCCAGTAACTATTATGTTAGGATTATTAATATTTGGTCATTTCTTTAATATAATTGGAATGGTTATTGCGACACCATGTATCGCATGTATTAAAGTAATTTCACTATTTATATTAGAAAGGACAGGTTATATTTCAATAATTCAAGAAAAGAAAGAAAAGAAAAATGAAATAGAACCTATTAAGATAACAAAAGTAGTAAAAAAATAGTTGAATAAAATCAATAATTTTGTTAAAATATAGGTAATAAATGTTGATGGAAGACGAGTATAAATATGATTTATTATAGAGAGGCTTCGTAAGGTGGAAGAAGCTATAATAGTATTTAGAAGCTACTTCTTAAGTTTATCGGGGAATCCCGTTATCAAAAAAAGAGTAAATTAGAGGATGGTACCGTGCAACATGCACTCCTTAGGTATCATCCTTTTATTTTTAAAGGAGGTTGTTTATGAAAATATTTATTATTGGGGGATGTGCTAGAAGTGGTAAATCCACTTTTGGAAAATTATTAAGTGAAGAATTAAAAGATTATGGATATAAGCCTTGTGTTATGCAAATAACTAATCCATTATATTCATATGCGATAAATTACTTTAATTATGATCCTAATAATGACATTAAACCTCGTGAATTTCTTCAAAAAATGGGTATTGAAATAATAAAAGAAAAACTAGGTAAAAAGAATTTTTTACTTAATAGATTATTTGAGGATATAGAAATACTATCTAATTTCTTTGATACATTTATTATTACTGATTTAAGATTAATTAATGAATTTGAAACTATTAAATCTAAATATGATGATGTAGTATCAATTAAAATGATAAGAAATAATTATGATAATAAATTAACTTTAGAAGAGAAAGAACATATTACAGAAAAAGAAATAGAAAAGTATAATAATTTTGATTATATTGTAGAGAATACTGGATTAGATGATTTACATAAAAGAGTAGTTGAAATTGTTAGAGAAATAGAAAGAGAGGAATTTTAATGGTTATCGCAATAGATGGCCCAGCAGGTGCTGGGAAAAGTACTATTACTAGTTTAGTTGCTGCTAAATTAGGATTAGTAAATATTGATACTGGAGCAATGTATAGAGCTCTAACTCTAGCTGTTATTAAGAATAATATTAATAAAAATGATGAATCTAGGATAATAGAACTTGCTAAAACTATTAAAATAGAATTTGATGAAAATAATAAAATATATTTAAATGATATAGATGTAAGTGAAGAAATAAGAAATAGTGAAGTATCTAATTTAGTTAGTGAAATTTCTTCAATTAAAGAAGTAAGAAAAATTATGGTAGATGCCCAACGAGAACTAGCTAAGGGGCTTAATGTAATTATGGAAGGAAGAGATATTACTACAGTAGTTTTCCCTAAGGCAGATTATAAATTCTATTTAGATGCTTCAGTAGATGAAAGAGCACATAGAAGATATATTCAAAATAAAGAAAAAGGATTAGATGTTGATTTTGAAGAAATAAAGAAAAGTATTGAAAAAAGGGACTACATCGATATGCATAAAGAAGTTGGGGCTTTAAAAAGATGTGATGATCAAATATATATTGATTCTACTAATATGACAATAGATGGAGTAGTAGATTTTATAGTAAAAAGAGTAGGTGAAGTAAAATGAAATATATGAGTCATGATGACATTAGAAAAACATGGTTTAAATTTTTTGAAAATAAAGGACATAAAGTATATGAATCTGCCCCATTAATTCCTATTAATGATGATAGTCTGTTATGGATTAATGCCGGTGTTGCCCCATTAAAAAAGTATTTTGATGGTAGAGAAATTCCAGATTCTAGAAGAATAGTTAATATTCAAAAATGTATCAGAACTAATGATATAGAAAATGTAGGAGTAACAAAGAGACATCAAACTTTCTTTGAAATGATGGGTAATTTTAGTGTAGGAGATTATTTTAAAAATGAAGCTATAGAATTTGCTTTTGAATTATTAACTTCCGAAGAATATTTTGATATAGATAAAGATTTAATTTATGTTACAGTTTATTCAAAAGATTTAGAAGCAAGAGATAAATGGATTGATGTAGGACTTGATCCTAAACATATAATCCCACTAGATGGAAATTTTTGGGAAATAGGTACAGGGCCATGCGGACCTGATTCTGAAATATTCTTTGATAGAGGGGAAAAATATGATCCTAATAATGATGCATTTAAATTATTCACTCAAGATAAAGATCAAGAACGTTTTGTAGAAATTTGGAATAATGTATTTAGTCAATTTAATGCTACTGAAGGAATAGATAGAGAAGATTATCCAGAACTTCCAAGTAAAAACATAGATACAGGAGCAGGTTTAGAAAGATGGTGTTGTATCTTTCAAAATGTTGACTCTAACTTTGATACAGATTTATTTAAACCAATTATTAAACACATTGAGGAGTTAGCCTCTTTTGAATATAATGGGCAAAAAGAATTTAAAATTATTGCGGATCATATTCGTGCGATTACTTTTGCTTTGGCTGATGGAGCTTGTTTTGAAAATGTAGGTAGAGGTTATGTATTAAGAAGATTATTAAGAAGAAGTGTAAGAGTTGGTAAAAATATTGGTTTTAATGAACCATTCTTATATAAAATAGTAAGTGATGTTGTTTCAGTTATGAAAGATGCTTATCCATATCTAGTAGAAAAAAGAAGTGATGTTGAAGCGCTTGTTTTAGAAGAAGAAAAACTATTCTTAAAAACACTAGAGGCTGGAGAAAGAAAACTAAAAGAATTAGTAGAAGAATCAACTACCGGATATATTAGTGGAGAAGATGCTTTTAAATTATATGATACATATGGGTTCCCTTTTGAACTTACAGAAGAATATCTGGAAGAATTAGGATATAAAGTAAGCCGTAAGGAATTTGATAAATATATGGATATGCAAAAGGAATTATCTAAAAAGAATGTTAAAAATGTAAATTCTATGGCTAGTCAAAAGAAAGTATTATTAGACTTTAAAGAAAAATCTGAATTTGCATATGGAATATATCGTTTAAAAAGTAAAATAACCGCAATATTTTCTCAAGATGAATTAGTTAATAGTATTAATCATGATACTTATATCGCAACTGAAAGAACTTGTTTCTATGCCGAATCTGGTGGGCAAGTAAGTGATACAGGTATGATTATAGGAAATAATTTTAAAGCTCATGTAGTCGATGTTTTCAAAGCTCCTAATGGTCAACATATTCATAAAGTAAAATTACTAGATGGAGTTATCACAGTAGGTGATGAGTGTGAACTTATTTTAGATAAAGAAAAAAGAGTGCATACGGAAGCAAATCACTCTACAGTTCATATTCTACAATATTCTTTGCAACAAGTAGTATCTAATACTATTCACCAAGCTGGAAGTTATGTTGATAGTGATAAATTAAGATTTGACTTCACATATGCTGGTAAAATGACAGATGAAAAAGTTTTAGAAGTAGAAAACTTTATGAATGATATGATTAAAGAAAATATAATTGTATCTACTGAAGTAATGCCAATAGCTAAAGCTAAAGAAATGGGAGCTATGGCACTATTTAGTGAGAAGTATGGTGATATGGTACGTGTTGTAAAAATAGGTAAATCCATAGAACTATGTGGTGGAACTCATACAAGTAATACTAAAAATATTGGTAAAGCAGCAATTTATAATATAGAATCTAAAGGAAGTAATATTTATAGAATAGAAGCTGTTACTAATAATAAAATAGATGAAACATTATTTGATGTGATTAGACCATATAATGATGAAAAAATAAAACTATTATTAAAGGCTAAAGAAATACTAGACGAAGCAAAACAAAATGGTATAAAACTAGAATTTGATGTTGATATTACTAATGATATTCCAAGTAGTTATAAAGATATTATTTATAGTAAAAATGAATTAGAATATGTAAAAACTGAAGTAAAAGAATTAGAAAAGAAATATTTTAATTTAAAAGAAAAATCCACATTAGAAAACTTAGATATTTATAAAGAAAAGTTTAAATCTATAAATAATAGAAATATTCTAATAATGACTTTAAAAGATAAAGATAATAGTCTATTAAAGAGTATTTGTGATAGTCTAGTAAATGAAAAAGATAATTCATATATATTATTTATAAATAAAACTGAAAAGAATATATCATTCATATCTAAATCTAATTCAGATATTAACGCAGGATTTATAATGAAACAAATAACAAGTATGTATGAAGGTAATGGTGGAGGAAGTCCTACTTTTGCTCAAGGTGGTTGTAAAAATACAAATATAGATAATATATATGAAGATGTTTTAAAACTAATTAAAGATGATGAATAATTATTTAATAGAAGGAAATGATTCTTTAGTAATTAAAAATACTAGAGAAAAGCTTATAAAAGAAAATGACTTTAAGGAATCTACTATAAGTATTTATGATTTAGAAGAAAATACTTTAGATAATGCTTTAGAAGATCTAGATACTTATAGCTTATTAAGTAATAAGAAAACAATAATTATTACTAATATAGAATTATTAAAATATGAGGAAATAAAGGATAGTTTAAAACATCTATTAAAATATATAAAAAATCCTAATACAGATAATTTACTTATAATTGAATGTAAATCTAATACTAATAAAATTATTAAAGAATTAGAAAAAGTATTAGAAGTAATTACTACTAATATTAATAATAAAGATTATATAAAGAATACATTTAAAGATTATAAAATAGATTTTAAAGCAATTAATCTATTAGAAGAATATTGTTTAGATGATTTTACTAAATTAGTAAATGAATGTAATAAATTAAAAAATTATAAATATAATGAAAAAACTATTACTGTTGAAGATATAGAAAACTTAGTAGAAAAGAAATTAGGAGATTCTAAAGATTTAACTTTTGCATTTTCAAGAAGTATTGGGTTAAGAGATAAACGTGATTCTTTAGAAAAATATAAAGAATTATTGGAATATAATATAGAACCATTAAATATTATAGGTTTACTTGCATCACAAATCAGAATTATTTATCAAGTAAAATTATTAGAAAAAGATCATAATGATAAAGAAATAGCAAATATCCTAGGAGAAAAATCTGATTATAGAATAAAAAAGACTAGAGAATTAACTAGACTTTATAGTGAAAATGATCTATTAAAACTGATGCAAGAGTTATCAATGATGGATTATAAAATGAAAACTGAAGATGTAGATGGGAATAGTTTAATAGAAATGTTTATATTAAATATATAAAAGATAGTATTAATTACTATCTTTTATTTTTTCTATTTTTTCATATATTTCTTTTATAGTTTTTTCATATCCTATATCTTTAGGATGATAATACTTTTTATTTTTTAGTTTATCAGGTAAATATTGTTGAACTACATAACTATTAGGATAATCATGAGGATATTTATATTCTTTATTAGAACTATCATTTTTTAAATGTTTTGGTAATGTTCCTATATTTCCTTCTTCAATATCTTTTAATGCTTCATCAAAAGCAATATGAGCTGTATTTGATTTAGGAGATAGTGCCATTTCAGTAACAATTGTTCCTAATGGAATTCTCGCTTCAGGAAGTCCAACACGTTCGCATGCATTAATTGCTGCATCAAGTCTAGGACCGATAGCAGGATTTGCTAGTCCAATATCCTCATAAGCTATGACACTTAGTCTTCTATAAATAGAATCTAAATCTCCTTCCATTACTAATCTTGCTAAGTAGTGAAGAGATGCATCTACATCACTTCCTCTAATAGATTTTTGTAACCCACTTAATACATCATAATGTCCATCACCATTTTTGTCTGAAAAAAATACAGGTTTATTATTTATACTTTTAATTTTCTCTTCTGTTATTACTTTGTCATCACTAGAATAATATGCTATTTCTAATAAATTATAAGCGTATCTTAAGTCATTAGAAGAGACTTTTGCAATGTATTCGATTGTTTTACTATCAATCTTAATTTTATCTAAATCAGGGTGTTTTATAGCCTTTTTAAGCCCATTTATAATATCTTTAGTATCTAATTCTTTTAATTCAAATAATTGACATCTACTTCTAATTGCCGGATTAATTGAATGATATGGATTCGATGTAGTCATACCAATTAAAGTAATTAAACCACTTTCCATTACAGGAAGTAATAAATCTTGTTTATCCTTATTTAATCTATGGATTTCATCCATTATTAGAACTAATTCTCCATACATTTTAGCTTCTTCAATAACAGTATCAAAATCCTTTTTATTATTAGTAGTAGCATTTAAAAATCTATAATGAATATCAAGTTCATTTACTAAAGCATTTGCAATAGAAGTTTTACCTATACCAGGCTTACCATAAAGTATCATAGAAAATAACTTTTTATTTTTAACTAAATTAGTAAGTATTTTATCTTTCCCAATCAAATGGTCTTGACCAACAACATCTTTTAAAGTTTTGGGAGACATTTTTATAGCCAATGGAGTACTCATATTAATCACCTATAAATATTTTATCAAATAATAATAAAATTGTAAAAACGTATTATTTTTAGTATAATAATTATAGGTGAAATGTATGAAAATAGAAGATGCGATATTAGATTTTTTAAATTACTGTATCTTTGAAAAAGGATTATCTGATCATACTAAAAAATCATATGAAAATGATTTAATGATTTATAAAGATTATTTAAATAAAAAAGGTATTTATAATGTTATAAATATTAAAAGTGATGATATAAAATCTTTTTTAAAAGAAAGAAGTAAGGAAGAAACAACTACTATAGCACATAATTTAACTGTAATTAAAAATTTTCATACTTATTTATTAAAAGAAAATTTAGTAAAAACTAATGTATCAGAGTTTATAGACAGACCTAAATTAAAGAAAGCATTACCTAAAACTTTAAGTGTTGATGATGTAGATAGATTACTTGATATTAAGTTAGAGACTCCATTTGACTACCGTAATAAAGCTATGTTAGAATTAATGTATGGCTCAGGTTTAAGAGTAAGTGAGTTAGTTAATTTAGAAGTTAATGATATTGATATAACAAATTGTCTTATTAGAGTTCTTGGTAAAGGTAATAAAGAACGAGAAATTCCAATAGGGGAATATGCTTTATATTATTTAAAAGAATATTTAAATATAAGAAATTCATTATTAAAAGATAAAGTATGTAATAAATTGTTTTTAAATAATCATGGCTTAGGTATGAGTCGACAAGGATTTTTTAAAAATTTAAAAATTCTATTAAAAGAAAAAGGTTTAAATCCTAATGTTTCTCCGCATACTTTAAGACATTCTTTTGCAACTCATTTAATAAATAGGGGAGCCGATCTTAGAAGTATACAAGAGATGCTAGGACATTCTGATATTTCTACTACAAAAATATATACTAGAGTTAGTGATGAACAAGTATTAAAAGAATATAATGAATATCACTACCGTAGTAAAAAGGAGAATTAATATGAAATTTAAAAGAATATTTTTAATTATATTAGATTCATTAGGAGTAGGGGAAGCAATAGATGCGGTTAACTATAAAGATACAGGATCTAATACTTTAGGACATGTTTTAGAAAATTATGATTTATTTATTCCTAATTTAAAGAAAATAGGGTTTCTAGATACATTAAATATGAGTGAAAATAATAGTGTTGATGCTTATTATACAATAGCAAAGCCAATAAATCCTGGGAAAGATACTTTAAATGCTCATTATGAAATATTGGGTATTCCAAATAATACAATATTTAAAACTTTTAACCAAGGATTTACTTATGATATATTAACTGCCATAGAAAAAGTTACAGGAAGAAGTGTTATTGGTAATGTATGCTGTAATGATGATTCAATTATTCAAGAATTAGGTGAAAGACAATATAATTATGGTTCATTAATAGTATATACATCAGCTGACTCTGATATTCAAATTGCTGCTCATGAAGATTCAATACCTATTTCAACACTTCATGAGTATTCAAAAAAAATTCGTGAGATTTCGTTAAAATTAGATTGGAAAATAGCTAGAGTCATCGCAAGACCATTTAATGGTACTCCAGGTAAATATAAATTTATTAGTAGTGGTAGACGTGATTATTCTATTAAACCACCTAGAAAGTCTATTTTAGATGAATTGTCTGAGGCTAACTATAATGTTATCGGAATTGGTAAAATAAATGATTTATTAGATGGTCAAGGTATTAATAAAATGATTAAAGCTACAAATAATAATGAGGCTATTAATAAGTTAACTGATATAATTGATAAGAACTTTACGGGGCTTTGTATTACTAATTTATGTGATTTTGATTCACTATATGGATATGTTAGAGATGTTGAAGGTTATGCCAAAACAATTGAGGAATTAGATGTAGATATACCAATTATATTAAATAAATTAGACGTAGATGATTTATTAATAATTACATCCGACCATGGTAAAGATCCTACATTTAATGATGGTAATGATCATACAAGAGAAAACTTACCTGTAATACTATATAGTAGAAATTTTAAAAATCCTAGAAGACTTGAACAATTCTCAACATTAGCCGATATTGGAGCTTTAATTGCTGATAATTTTGATATAGAAGCCCCAGAAATTGGTAAAAGTATATTAGATGAATTAGAGTAGGGGGATAATATGAAAAAGAGTACAGTAATTATATTATGTATAATTGGAGGTATTATTGGTACTACACTTACAGTTGTTACTGCAATAGAAGTTATACGTAGAATAAATTTTACAAATTGTTCTAATGATCCTGAAGAACCAATCGATAAAAAACCAGTTATATATTTATATCCAACAGAAAAAGAAGATATAACTATAAAATTAGGGAAACCAAATAATATTACATTGAGCTATCCTATATATAATAATGGTTGGGAAGTTGTTGCATATCCAGATGGCACATTAATTGATAAAAAAACTGGTAGAAAATTGTATTCATTATATTGGGAAGGTAAACACACTGAACCAATTAATTTAAATGAAGGGTTTATAGTAAAAAATACTGATACAATTAAATTCTTAGAAGAAAAACTTACTATATTAGGACTTAATGAAAAAGAAAGTGAAGAATTTATAATATATTGGTTACCTATTTTAAATAAAAATAAATATAATTATATAAGATTTGCATCTATTGATGAAATAAATAAAAACATGCCTTTAGAAATATCTAAAGAGCCTGATTCTATGATACGTATTTTAATGCAATATAAACCATTAAATAAAAAAATAGAAGTAAAAGAACAAACCTTAACTACTCCTAATAGATATGGATTTACTGTAGTAGAATGGGGTGGAGTAGAAGTTAAATAAAAAAGAGATGTTATTTGCATCTCTTTTTATTATTTTTTTTCTTACTACTACAGCTAGATAATTCTGAACTAATTTCATATTCATTATCTGTAATTATTCCTGAATTTTTTTCAAAACTTAAATTTGAATTACAATTACTAGTTCTTGTTTTATGCCCTACTTTAGAACTATTATTTCTTTTTCTTTTCTTTTTCTTCATTATAATATAACCTCCTAATACTAGGATGTATTATTTTAATTAAATTATACATATAATTCATCATCTAATTAATTCTAAATTGATTAGATTTAATTTCATTAATTTAGATGGAGAATTACCCATCTAATTATATTTAAATTGATTAGAATACATCCTCTATTATCTTATAAAAGAGTAGTATACTATATTCTTATCTTTTATTATTATATATAATGATAATATAAATTTTAATATTAATGATTAATAAATAAACACATTTTTAAAACTTACTATAACTATTTAATTATTTTAATGTTATAATTGATATAGATTAATAAATAATATCATTTTATCTATAAAAATGTACTATTAGGGGAGTAATTGTATAATAAATATAAATAGAAGTTAACATAATATCAATTATAGGAAGTTCTTTTCTCTTTGATTAACCTACTTATTTAATAAAAATACATATAAAAAGTAATGTTCAAATTCATTACTTTTTTGTTTGTTTTATAATGATTATTTATATTATTTAGTTCTACACCAAATATATTACTTATAATAATTATATATAATTAAAAATAAAGATATATATTAGTAGATCAGGGTTATATTTTCTACTACCCTACCAATAGAAAAAGACTATTGCTAGTCTTAAACTTTTCTTGATTGAATTTCTGCGATTTTTTCAAATACTTCTTTAGCATTATCTTCATTAATCTCAGTATATCCTAATTCTTTTAATGCTTGTATCTTAACAGTATTTAATTCTTG
>JAEEGL016617985.1_pt1 | contig 24091 bp, 20 predicted proteins | sample 9134231 | NCBI WGS metagenome assembly JAEEGL01 (sample SAMN16246548, study PRJNA631951) | gut metagenome | biome: gut microbiome; feature: rumen; material: fiber-attached | host: Bos | place: Iran: Karaj | collected 2018-10
CAAAAAGATAGTAAACGGCGTGGAAGCCAAAAACGTCCCGCCGGAAAAGGTCGCAAAATCGGCTTTGCGCGCCGTAACGGCTCGCCGCCCGAAGTACGTTTACAATATCAACAGAAACCCGCTTTTGAAACTTTTTAACGTACTCCCCGCAAGGTGGCAGACCAAACTTATCGGCAAAATCTTGAAAAATCCAGAAAAAAACAAATGATATGTCGCCCGCAGAAGCGGGCGTATCGTTTATCGGCGGAACGGCTGTACTATTGACTTTTTGCGGATAGTATGTTAAACTGTCTGTATAGTGGGTTTATAAAGGGAGAAATAATGATCAAAAAAGTTTTTGCAAGTCTTTTTGCGGTCGTAATACTGCTTTGCGCAGTGGGTTGCGGAACTTATAGTGAAGTCGGAAAGGAAGCGGATTCCTCGACTTCGATTATTTCCGACGATTCGAGATCGCAACCTTCCGACGACGGAACCGACCAAACGGACACGACGGAATCGGGTGATGAGTCGGGCGACGGATCGGGCGACGGTTCAGACACGTCCGAACAAGAAGACGGATCGGACGATTCCGGATCGGAAGGCGAAGATAAGGATGAGCGGCCTGACACGAGCAATATGAAGAAGATTCTTTTTTTGGGCAACAGCCATGCGAAAGACACATATATGGCGCTTCCCGAAATATTCCGTGCGGAAGGCTATACGGATTATACTTTCGGTCTTGCGTATTACGGGCAGCAGGACATTGCCGACCACGCTTCTTATATAGGGAATAATTCTGCCGTTTACACCTACTTTTTAAGCAAACCCGACGTGCAGAACGGAAAGATCAGAACCCCTAACGGTAAAACCGACGGGAACTACAATCTGGTAACGTTTGAAAGCATCCTGACGGATCAGGAGTGGGATATCGTGTTTATACAGGTCTGTATGCGCGACGTCGTGTTAAGCGACGACGTTTATGCAAGTTCGCGTCAGACGGTTGTAAACTTTATTCGTTCCAAAGCCCCTGATGCGAAGATAGGAACTTCCTGTTCCTGGCTTGCGCCTTATTCCGACGATCCCAACGCAAGCCCAGGCAAATGGGCGAATATCGCCGTCGCTTATAACAATTACGGCACGACTCCCGCCGATCACTGTAATCGCCATTGCAAGGTCATGAAAGACAATATAGTAAAAGATTCTACTTACTGTTTGAATATAGACGTATGTACTCCCGTCTTCTACGCTAACCAAGTGCTCGAAATATCTTCGGACGTTCTCTATCGCGACGTCGCCCATATGAGCCAGTTCGGCAGAGGGCTGGTGTCATATTCCTTTTTCGCACAGTATACGGGCGCGGAGATAGAAGAAATCAAACTCGATTCTCTCTCCGGCTACGTTGCGCCAAGCGGTACGAACGCACTTACTTTGACCGTCGAGCAAAATATTATTAAGGCGAGCGCGAATTACGCCTTTAATTCTCCTTGGACGGTTCCTTCCGCCGAATAAAAAAGACGGCGACGCCGTCGCCTATATCGGTACTGTTACTAACAAAAAAGCCGAGAGTGATTTATTCTCGGCTTTTAATATTCCGCCGACTTCGGCAGTCAGAAGCGCCGCCCACGGCGCAAATCGCCCCCTTTGCCCTTTCGGGCAGGGGATATATTATGTTTGCGGACTTGTAAGGAGCAAACGGAGTTTGCGACGGAGTAGCGATTGCTACCGCTTGCGGTCAATCAAGCCCGCCGACTCGGCAGTCAGAAGCGCCGCCCACGGCGCAAAAACACGCCCCCGTCCTTCTGGGCGGGGGATATATTATGTTTGCGGACTTGTAAGGAGCAAACGGAGTTTGCGACGGAGTAGCGATTGCTACCGCTTGCGGTCAATCGCGTTCCGCCGACTCGGCAGTCAGAAGCGCCGCCCACGGCGCAAAAACACGCCCCCGTCCTTTTAGACGGGGGCGTGTTTTTGGAGCTACAACTGATTTAATATCCGAACCAAAAGACTCTCTTTCCGAGTTTGACAGCGATACTGTCTTAGTTCCGTCTTTATAATTAAATATAAAAGTTAATTTATCGTCATACAAATAAATAGCATTTATAAATCCGTCGATTAATCTTTGCTTCCCTTCTTTTGTGCTAATATCGAGTTTTTTAAATTTTTCTATTCCGAACTGAATTTGTTCTTTCGTTAAGAACGGTTTTTTGATTTGCTCCTGTAAAATTACAATTTCCAACTCGCTTTTTTCTTTTTCAAGTTGACCGAGCCGTTCTTTCGTCGAGTCATATATAATACCTTGCTCTATCGCTTTTACAATATTTTTTATTTTATTTTCAACGTCTGCGAGTTGCATTTTTAATCTTGGTATTCTCGGATTTTCTTCATCTTGCATATCGTAAATTTTATTTGCCAAATATTCGATTATTTCTTTATTATTAAGTATTTCAAGCGCATATTGAACTGCTAAATTTTCTATCCACTCTTTTTTAACCGTCTTTTTATCGCAAGTATGTTTTTTAACGTTTACACATTTATAATATCTATGAACGTTCCCGTTTCTGCTTGTCCCTGTATCCGCTACCATAAATGCGCCGCATTTGCCGCAAAATAATTTTGTAGTTAACAAATAATCGTCTTCCGCTTTATGCCTTGCAGGAGCGTGTTTGTTTTTATCCAATTGCCTGCGCACTCTTTCAAACAATTCTTCATCAATAATTGCAGGAACTCCTTTCGGGATAACAACGTCTTTAAAATGATATTCGCCTATGTAGGTTTTATTTGACAGCATATATTGTATAGCCTGATAATTTATAGGTCTGTCATATTTAGTCCTTATACCGCGACTGTTTAACTCGTTTACTATTTCTTTTATGGTTGTTCCTTCCGCATATTTAGTAAAGACTTCAACCACAATAGGAGCAAGCGTGTTATCTATTTCAAGTTTTTGATTATCGTCCACATAATAACCGAAAGGTGTTTGCCCACCGTTAGATTTGCACTTTAAAGCGTTCTCTTTTTGCCCGCGACTAACCTTTTCTGCAAGTTCGGCAGAATAATATTCCGCCATACCTTCAAGAACCGATTCAAGCAAAATTCCTTCCGAACCTTCCGCAATGTTTTCTTTTGCGGAAACGACTTTTACCCCGTTCTTCTTTAATAAGGCTTTATAGTGTGCGGAATCGTATCTGTTTCTTGCAAACCTATCAAGTTTCCAAACAATAATAATGTCAAAACAATGCTTATTGCTGTCTTTTATCATCCTTTGAAATTCAGGGCGATTATCCGTTTTTGCCGAAAACGCTCTGTCAATATAATTGCCGACAACGGTTATAGCATTATGTTCTGCATATTCCAAACACTCGCGAATTTGCCCCTCGATACTTTGCTCGTTCTGTTTATCTGTGCTGTATCTCGCATATATTACCGCTTTCATATAATGAATACCTCTTAAAACAAGTCATATTTTTCTTTATCCTTAATTAGTCTTTTTGCGCCTATTCTCAATGGATTCCCCATGCATCCTTCGTAAATATTATGTATTTCAGTCTTTATAGTATAGTAGTCTTTATCGTTATAAACAATTATAAACCTAAATTCTTCTTCGTGTGCCCATCGCTCATATTTAGTAAAAATACAATCTAATATGTGCTTAACACCTGATAATTCTTCTAATTCCCTTTTTACATGCTTATACTTAGGTCGGTTTTCATCATATTTAACATAACCATAAAAGCAAATACCACTATAATATTTATTTAATTGTGATAAAATTTCACTTTTTTTATATGAATAGCAAAAACCTTTATGATCTTCTCCATAATAAGACCACATAAGTATATTATTGTATCTATCTGTAGTGCATAATACTCTAAATCTATCTTTAAGTTTATGACCGTCAATTTCCAAATCACAGTCAAACGGATCATTAAATCTAGAAGGATTTGAAAAAGAAATATTCCCTTTGTCAATACATCTAATCCTATCATTTACTGCAGAATTATTATAATATTTAAATGCATCGTCATTAGATATTTTTGGGATTTGTTCATATTTTGCAAAAATTAGGTCATAAAACCTGAGAGTAAAAATTACTTCGCTATTTGTAATATATTGATTAAGTATTTCTTCATAGCGGATTATAAATTCTTTATTTAAAATTCTAGTATTATATTGAGATTTTCTATTGATTTTATAAAAAATTACAATATCTTCTTTATCTATTTTTTCACTACCGCTCGGTTGGTTAAACAAATAAATAATCTTTCTTTGCTTATTTTGATCTAAAACAATTATTTGTCTATTAAATTCGTTTTCAATGTAATAGCTATCATCAAAACTAAATTCCTGATTATAAATTTCCAAAAATAATGCTTTTGCAATGTCATATTCAAAATCCTCCATTCTTTCTTTGTCAATAAATAGTGTTCTCAAATCATCTTTCATTTGTTTAATGTATCTCCATTAGTTATTTAATAATCATAAAATGTTTTTATAATCTAATTAAAATATTTATCCCATTTTTGAGAAAAATCGCTTGCTGTTTCAACAACCCATTTTTCTTTTGAATATCCCACATATCCACTACAAACATATTGCGGAAAACTATTCCAGTCCAACCCTTTTTCTTTTAAAACAGTTTTAACAATACAAACAGTTCGCGTTTCTATTGAAAGACCATAAAAGGAACAAATTCTATCCGCAAACGCTGCCATTGCAAATGATTGACGAGAGTGAAAATAATTTTGCAATGATTCTTTCGGCAAAATAATTATTCTTGCATCAAAAGAAAAGGATTCCGTAGGAAAATCTTTTAATCTCTTTGTTATGTATTGAGAAAACATTGCCGAAACATACCCAGATAAAATAGGTAGGACCTTTTCTACACGATTATCATAATTCTTATTGTTTAAGATAAAATCTTGATTAAGAAGTAAAGATATTTCGTCTTTAAAAGAATAAGCAAATTTTATGTAAGAGCAATACTTTTTTATGTTTTCCATCACTCTTCTCATTGCCAAATGAAAATCAGATAAAAACAATTTATCTTTATCTTTAAATCTTGATGTTAATCCCTTACCATCCAATCTTACAATTAAACACTCATTTTCTTTTAATGCAGGGAACTTATTACTGATTTCATATTTTTCCATTTTTTTATATATGTTTTTTGCATAGCCGTAACTATATAGGGGTATCTTTTGTTTATCGTTCATTTTTTATCCTATTTATTTTTTTCTTCAATCATATTCTTTAACGTTTCTTTCAATTTTGCGTTTGCCGTTGTTGACGGATCAAAGCACATTTCAATAAAATCGTTTATGCGCTCATCTTGTGTCAGCATATCAGCATCATAATATTTACCGCGCGGATTGTCCGTTCTGCCGAGAATATAATCCGTCGAAACGTCGTAAAAATCTGCAATTCTCACTAGTAGTGGATAAGACGGCATAAGCGAACCCGTTTCGTAACGAGCATACAACGGCTGTTGCAAATTGCCAAGTTTTTCGGCAAACTTCGCCTGTGATAAATTTGCTTTTTCGCGCATCGCTCTTAATCTTTGCGCCACTATTTCTAATTTCATAATATCTCCACATAATAACTTTTTGTAATATTATACTATAAAAATAAAGCCGTGTCAATACGATAAAGATATTTACAGGCTCTATTTAAAATAAAACAGTAATAAAATACTAAATTGAAATAAATCAATAATTAATTATATATTTTTGCATTTACAGAGTATATGCCATCACTCCAATAATTTTCAGACGCACCTACACTATAATATTGCGACCCTGAATATGAATATCCAGAAGATTTATATAAAGTAACCGTTATTTTATATTCAGACGGAGTACCGTACGAAGAACTGAACATAGAAATATCAAGACCGATTGTTACGGTAATAGAAGAAGGATTTTTTGAATTCTGGCTATATTTAAATGAACTTTTCGGCGAAATTGAGTAAGTATAGGTTGCTGTACCAGCCGAACCATAACTTGGGCGCGATACTGAACAACTTGACGTAAAATTAAAATAAGTCTCAAAATTGCTTGTTGTTAAGTTAATACTGCCATCTTTTTCAATCCAATATGCGTATAAGGTTGAATTAATTTTTTTATCATAATTACGCTTGCTTGACATTGTGGCAGTATAATATTGTGTTCCCGATCCGTTTTTAGACGTAAAATATCCACCGAATTCATAACCCGTTTTAGACGGTGCGGTCGCATAAGGCATCGCATCTCCATATTTTACCGATACAAAAATTGTTCCGCCTGAACCACCATCCTTATCTAATGTTACAGTGTAGGTCTGATAATTTGTAGAAGTGCTACTGCTATTTGAACTTGAAGATGATGAACTATTAGAAGAACTGGCGATAGCAATACCGATCATTATTAAAAATACCATTATCCCAATTATTATCCAAGCGGCTATTTTAGTGTTGTCATTAGACTTATTTGATTGATTTCCTGTATTTCCCTCGTTAATTTTCAACACTTTCGGCATGGGAAAACTCGCAGATGGCGTATAACGATTAGAGGGTATAATAGACGGACTTGTTTTGGAGATTAATCCTAATATGTTATCCCTTAAAACTTGTAGTTCTGCTTCGTCGCTTGATAATCTTTCTGATTCAAAATCTAATTCTGCAAATATAGATTGAAACGCATTAGTAATTTTTATAACATTATCAACCACGCGTAAATAATCGTTTAATTTGTTTTTTACATCACTTCCGTAAATTCCAAGCGGAGAATATCTGATTTTTTCCAACTTATCCGTAAGCGACTGTTGCGAACTATTGCATAAACCTACAACTTTGTTTCGAAGATCACGAAGTATCTGTTCACTTCGCCCGTGCTGACCGCCACGCTTTTGCATGTTAACCTGTAACGGCTGTGCATACTTATCCCATTGTTTCAAATTAGAAATAAAAACTGAAACTTTTTCATCTAACGATGACGATAACGGAAGATTGTTATTAAAATCGTCGCAAATTGATTCTATCTCGTCAAACGCTTTAAAACATTTATCTTCATTTTCAGTCAACGTCTCGCTTATAATTATTTCGTAGGTAGCAATAAGTTTATCAACGAAAAAACTTTCATAATTTTTAACGAGAACTATATTATTAAATATACTGACAAGCGTTCTTTTCGTTAAAGCACTAAAATACTCGTTTGCAGATTGAAGAAACTGATTTTCTAAATCTTTTACAGCATTAAGTATATCCGCTTCATTAACCGTTGCAAAGCCGATTTCATTGCGCGCTGTTTCTATACTTTCGATTAAATCAGATTTATCGCTTTCGAACCATTTGCCGACTTTAACAAAAATTCCAGAAATCACCTTTATTGTAGGCTTTTCATCAAAAGCATCGGTAACCAATTTGCAAAAATCAGAAATATCGTCTTTGCTGAAAAACTCTATCTCGTTGACAATACGTTTTCTGGGATTCGTTAATTCGGAATATGCGTTTTGTATGTCAGCAGAATCGTCAGATAATAATTCTTTTTCATCAAGCAAATCTTTTAATTTTTCTAAATTATCCGCCGGAGATGCACCGAGAATCTCAAAAGCGTTAGTCCTTACCAAAACCTATACTCCTTCTCTTTTGTTCTTTTGGCAGCGATTCAACTGCGCCGTTTATTGCTGACAACGTTATTTTATCGTCTCCGTTTCGACCGCTTATAAGTCCCGCTTCCTTTATAACGAAAGCAACGTCCGCAAGCGTTTTACCCGCAAGTGTTTTTGACAAATCTTTTAATGATATTTCATCTGATAAAACTATCTTTTCGGTTATTTTTTTCAAAAGGGAATATATTTCGTCTTCGGACGGCAATCCGACTTCAATGTGATGATCAAAACGTCCCCTTCTTAAAATTGCGGGATCTATTTTATCGTACATATTTGTCATTGCGATAATTAGAACTTTGTTTTTTTGCGCTTCCTGAATTTGCCTTAAAAATTCAGCAACTTCTTCAAAATGTTGAGAATTAGACGATAGTGTTTCTCTGTTTGACAAATAACTTTCCATTTCGTCTATAACGATTATGGAAGGCGCATTTTTTATAGCACTTTCAAATACGCTCGCAATTTTTTTTGCTGTATCGTGAATATAAGGCGACGCAATAGCGGAAGAGTTTATATCGAATCTCGGTAAGCCAAGATATTCTGCAAGTTTATCAACCGCATAAGTTTTTCCGCACCCCGGCGGGCCATATAAAATAACGGAAGACGGGAACTCTATTCCAAGGCGTTTATATCGTTCCGGCTCGTTTAATATATCAATAATATGTTCGTTAAAAAATTTCTCGATTTCGGGTCTGCCAGCAAGCGTAAATTTTTCGGGTTTATAAGAAGTAGTTTCGTCAGTAATAATAGGCTTTTTATTCCTTGCAATACCCGTTATATCGGATATTTCTTCTAATGCGAACTCATCAAGACAAAGCGGTGAAAAGTCTTCGTCGCTATAATGAACGGATCTTCCGCCGGAAATATAACAGCCGATTGTTGCATCGTCCGACATATTGTTTTGCGTATATGCCGGCAGAACATAGCCGTATTCTTCCAAATAAACGCCGTCGTAAAACGTTGCTTTCGTGTACTGCCTCATCTGCTTTATCGCAAAAGCAAATTGTACGGCTTCCTGTCTATTACAAATTACATTTCCTATACTTATAGGGATAATTTTATATTCTTTTGGGGAAATAATATAAAAATATTTATCTTCCAAATAATCGACTTGCTTAAATGGGTTTACGGCATAAAACAATTTTTCCGACAACCATTTTATATAAAGGCTATTTCTTACGATTAAAAGCGTTGATCCTGTCAATGTTCTGTATATTTCAAATTCGCCATATTCGTATAATAACGCTTTAATTTTTATGTTCGCAAATTTTCCTTCTTTGACTATCATATCTATCCTTATTTAGTAATACCGGATTTCTTTAACATTTGGTCAATTTTAGACCCTTCTTGCGGAATTCTTATTTGTGCCAATCGTTGAACAACTGTTCTTAAACCGTTATAATCACCTTTTTGTAAGCATTGCAAACCTTGACTTTTTAAAGTGTTAAACAAAGATAAGTCTGTAAATTCTTGCGGATTCTCAATCATACCTTCAAAAATTACCGCAAAAACTTCATCTTTGCTTAAAATGATTTTATAAACCTGTTCGTGTAATTGCTCTAAATATCTTTCGGCACTATTGTCGTTAGAATCTATTGCTTTCTGAATACTATCGCATAATCTATTTATGCTGTTTTTTTGATTTTCCGTTGCAATATTTTCAAAACCTGAAAACATTTCCATAGTCTTGTCAAGATCTCTTTGCCATATAACGGTTTTATTTTCTTTTTTAAATGTAGCGGCGACACTTTTTCCCGTTTGAGTAGTTTCAAATAGCCTTTGCAAACCTTCGGAATCCAACTCGTCGCTATGAGATAAATCTTCTTTTATCTTTTGCGCCGCATTGTCTAAATTCTCATCGAAAAGGTCTTCTTGCAGTTCGGCAATTTCATCAAGTACGGTTTGCGCTTCTTCAATTATTTTTTCGTTATCATTATTAAAATCAATTTGTCCGCTCAACCTATCATAATTGTCTTTTGTTACGGTAATCCCAACGGACGGAACAGTGATTTTTGTCTCTATATTACCGCTATCGGAAAACGTATAGTCGCATATAATTTCGCTACCCACGGGAATAATACCATAATCAAAATCATTTCCGCTTATTCGCAAACCACCGATATACCTGTTATCTTTCGGCTCATAATTCTCACCTTCATAAAGTTCAAAGAATAGAGAATCCGCGCTTAACGCACTAATGCGTTTCGTCGATTTATATTTTATCGTCCCGCTTTTTGGTAATATCTCGTCCTTTTTAATAAGATAATCAAGCGTCGGTTTTCCCGTAACAGGATCGTCTATTTTAACGCCAACCGAATGGGCGCAGGGAATTTTGCCTATGTTGATTAAAGTTTTAGTAATTATTATTTCAGGTGTTGTAAGTTTTATTTCCGCGCCGTTTTCACCAAAACATTGAACCGTAAAAACATTTTCGCCCATATCGGGGAGAGTTAAAGAAATAACAGATCCGGAATTAAGCGTCATTTTACCGCTATTCCACCCGTTATTTTTACATTTAAAAACAAAATCTAATTTTTCAGTATTTTTAAAAATAACTGCAATTTTTGCTTTATCGTCAGGAGTTCTTGCTTGATAGCGGAATTCCAAACCCAAAGCAGACTCTTTTATAATACCTTTATCGTTTTTCTGACCGCCTTGCGGTGTTTCAAAATTAACGCTTTCAGCATAAATTGCCGCGCCTTCGCTTACAGCAGTCATAGGATTGACACCTGTACTCGGTGCAATACCGAGTTCTTGCGAGACACGGTCTCGAAGTGGTTTGTATTGCGTAGGACCGCCAACAAATACTATTAAATCTATATCGTCCGATTTTAAACCGACATTATTTATAACTTCACGGGTTTTTTCAATAGTCTCGTCAATTTTGGGGAAGATTAAATCATTATATTGTGATCTTGAAACGGGAATATCAAGATAAATTTCCGTTTCGTTTAAATCTAAACAGCAGACTGAACTTTCATCTAATTGAATATTAGCCGTTTCTTTTGCCGATAATTCAATTTTCGCTTGTTCCGTTGCCCAAATCGCGATCCTAATTAAATTCGAGTATTTTTCGTTAATCCTGAAATCTTCGGGTAGAACAAAATTATCTTTTAGCCACGGAATAACGAGATTTTCAAAAATAAGTTTATCAAAATCACGACCACCGCAAAATGAAATCCCGTCGTTGGTAAGCAAATTTATTTTATTCCCTACACGTTCGGCAATGGATACGTCAAATGTTCCACCGCCAAAATCATAAACAATAAAAACGCCATTTGTCGTTTGCTGTTTTGCTATACTCATAATGGCAGCAACAGGTTCTTGTATAAGTGCGACCTTGTTTATTCCTGCGTTAAATGCGGCTTCTTTGGTTGCATTTTTCTGCATTTGATTAAATGCTGCGGGAACGGTAATGACAGTGCCCGTTTTATCATCATTTCTTATTTCTTCGGGCAAATATCCAAACAACGTTCTTAAAATCTCCGCCGAACACTCTTCTGGTGTCATTTCAATACCCGCAACTTTAATTTTAGTGTTCGAGCCCATTAAACGCTTGAATAATTGAGCCGTGTTTTCAGGATTCAACGGAGCATTATCATAAGCCTTTTTACCATAAAACTTACCGCCACGTTTAGATATGTAAATTACACTTGGCGTTACGTCATTTTGTTCGGGGCTCTTCCAAACCCTTGTCGTCTTTCCGTCAAAAGAAGTAATCGCACTATTTGTTGTTCCCAAATCAATTCCTATAAACATATTATCTCTCCAAAATTTTATCTTATTTTTGTTTTTCCGACAAAATCACAGTCCCCTGTTTTATAGTTTCACCATTTCCCGACAAAATTGCCGGCTCAATGGTCTGTTGAACTATTAAATTATCAGTCGTAATAAATTCATCAGCGTTTAACGGCGTAACAGGTAAACCTTCATCATATTCGCAATTATCAAATTCTTTTATTTGAACGTTGATTTTTTTTGCTAATTCTTGTATTTTATTTTTATGAAATGCAAAAGTTGCTTCGTATTTCTTTTTATCCTCATAAGTCATTTTTGAAACAACCGAAAAATATGATCGACAAAATTTAAAATCTTCTACCAAAAATTCAGCAATCACATTTATATTTTCACCGTTTAATTTCTTTGCTTTTTCCGTTTTACACATAAATATCCCACCGATCTTATGTTTTTTTATCAACAAACAAATACATAGATTAAACTAATCTATGTGCTTTTTTACTTGTATATTATATAATTTTTAAATAAAAATTGCAATCAATTATCCCTACTGCTAATAAAAAATACATTTTAACTCTTAACCCCCGTGCTTTTTATCTTAAAAAGATACGCAGATTAGTTTAATCTATGTGCTTTTTTATGCAGCGTATTTTAACCTAAAACTCTTGTAAAAACCTGCCGATTTTGTTCATCATGTCCGTTTTATGCTCATATAAAGAATGGGCATACCGTTTTAGCGTTATATTTGCATTTTTATGACCTAATATTTCGGATAAAGTCTTTATATCCATACCGCACTCTAACGCTCTCGTGGCAAAGGTATGTCGTAATGAGTGAAAACCTTTATGCGAGATATTTAATTTTTTTAACAATCTGTCAAAAGTCTTTTGGTAAGACCTTACTTGCGCCCCGTATTCACTCTTACCAACAATTAGATAATCACTGTTAGACTTTTTCTTTAAGTCTTTTAATATAGGCAAAATCTGTTTCGGCAAGGGTATTACTCTTTCAGAACTTTCGGTCTTAGTCGTGTCTATAATTTTAACGTATTTACCGTTTACCCAACTGTCGTGGCAGGACTTATTTACAGTTAATCTGCCGTTATTTAAGTCAACGTCTTTCCAAGTAAGTGCAAGTAATTCGCCTATACGAAGTCCTGTATATAAACAAAGCAAAAAACCGTATAATTTTGGCTTTTGTTTTGTTAAGATATATTGCTCTATCTTCTTTTGTTCTAATTTATTAAAACAATCTACTTGTTTTTCTCTGCTTTTAGGTCGGATTATATTACCCGAAAACTCTTTTGTGATAACGCCGGATATTACAGCCTTTTTAAGCGAATCCTTTAACCGTGAAATTATGCTGTTTACGGTATTAGGGGAAAGACCACTGTCCTGTAATTTTACCGACCAATCCTGCAATACCCTTGCCGATAAATTTTTCATATCATAATCGCCTAAAAGCGGCGTTATATGTAAATCTACTTGCTTAATGTATTTATCATACGTCCGTTCTTTGACGTAAGGCTTTACATAAAGCCTTAACCACTCTCTTAACCAATCTTTATATTTCATAACAATTTCTCCTATAATTCAATTTTAAAATATTTTTTACGAAAACAAAAACAGCCGTTTTTATAAGGGCAAAACGGCTAAAACCTGCGCCTTAACTTTTGGCGACTTTATGTAATTCAACGCTATTTATTGCGTTATTAACTTTTCGATTCCGATAAAGTTTCTTGATTTTTATTTAATTTTTTATTCAGTTGTCTTTGTTTTTGCCACTCGGCAAATTCTCTTTGTCCTTCTTCCGTCGCAAAATAGTTCTGTATCGCAGGCAATAAAACCCTTGCCAGACTATCTATCTCGAAATCAGGTATGCCCGTATCATTTTTCCGCTTTCTCGTAATTTTCCCCTCCTGCTGTTTATTCGTTCTTTCTGCTATTCTGTTGTATTTTCATTTTTTAGACTCCTTTATATAATTTTTTCTTGGTCTCCGTATGAATACGTAATCACTTCGTTTAGGTCGGGCTTATTTTCTTCTCTTACTACTCACATAGGCATTTTGCCGTTCACTAAAATTGCCGACCACTTTTAATTATTTGCTGTAATAATTGCCGTTTAGCCTGTTCTGTCTATCTCTTTCATCTTCGATTTCCTCCTCAATTTCTTTTAATCTTTTAGATTTTTTCGTTATCTCCGGCGTAAACATAGATAGCACCGAAGAAAAGAACTTGTCCATTAGTCCGCCTATCGGTTTTCCGTAAACTATCCTGTCAAACTCTCTCGGATTTTGTTTTTGTAATGTTGCGGCAATACGATAGCCTTGCGTTTTCCGCTCGTTATCTTTTCTTAAATCTCTGTTCTCGTTTGCGTATTGCAAAGTTTCTTTCATAGAGATTTCAAGCCGTCTGTTTAAGTCTTTGTTTTCTGCAACCAACGCTATAACCTGCTCTTTGAGTTTGTTCTTGTTTTTAGGAAACTCACCGTTATAAGCCGCTTTTAATGCGTCGGCATATTCTTTGACTTCTTCCTTTATTCCTTCGGCTTGCTCTATGATTTTCTTCGCCTTAAACTCCGCCGTAGATAAGTGCTTTGCCTGACTTCCTTCTTTTCCGCGTTCAAGATGATATTTCTTTCCGACCGATTCGTAAAAATCCGTTTGCAGTTCTCTTAACCGTTGTTTGTTGAATAACTCTTTACTGCATAATCTTCCGTCTGTGGTTATAGGAACAAGATTTAAGTGCATATGTGGCGTAGTCTCGTCTTGATGAACTATTGCGGAAATAATGTTTTCTTTTCCGTATCTCTTTGCAAAGAACTCATAACAGTCTTTGAAAAAATCTTGTTTCTCCCACGGACGAAGAGAATTGAAAAACTCGTTGTCGCTACCCAACACAAAAGAGTTCATAATTACAGCGTCCTTTCTTGGTTTTGAATTTAGATTAAGACTTTTTATCCTGTCGTTTATAAACTCGGTATAAGATTTTCGCTGTATAACAAAATTGTAATTATGGATTGTTTTACTGCTATCTATTTGCGGGTTATCTGCCTTATAGTTTTCATCTCTCTCGTTTTCTTTTTCTATGGGACAAATATCCGTTTTGTGATATTTCTCCATATGGCATACTAAATATGATATTGTCTTTTACCTCCCGTTTTTTAATTTGGTTTTGCCGTCAAAAAGCCTCGCAGAGCCCACTAAACTTCGCCTGCGAAGTATAGTGGGCTATACTTTAATATAAAGTTATAAATTTTGCTTGCCTTTTGCTTTCCTTGAAAATGTCGTTTTGCTTACATTTACTTTGCCCGTCAGGGTGGTCTTAATTGTCTGTAATTTTGCATTTTGTTTACCTCCGAATTTTTTTATTTCAACCACAAAACCGGCATAAAAAAGTCGCCGATAATACTACCGACGAACATCTTTTAATGCTATTAAATTGCTATTTCGCAAGCATTTAACGACCTATAAGTCGGTTAATGTCATAATAATCACCGCCTTTTAATAAAAAATATGGCGTCTGCATTTAAAGCAAACGCCGAAAAATATTTCTCCCTCTATATATAACCGTTAAACTCACCCGAAAATTTCACTTTTTGTGAAAAAATTTTAAAATTTCTTGAAATTTTTTTATTACTGCCTGAAACTGTCATATTTAATGAGATATAATAGTCCTGTATTATGGCTATCTATAACAAAGAGTTCGGCAGATTTTCGCCTTATCTTCTGAATAAAAAATTAAAGCCGTCAAAAAAAATTGACGGTAAATACGTCTATTTCTATCCAAACGACACGAAGAAACACGGATATGAAATGATTTACGTTTCAAAGGAAGAATGGGAAAGTTTAGTCGAGCAGGACAAAAAGGAATACAGTAATAACCGTAAGCACGACGAAAGAAAAACCGATCTTCGTGAGTATTATTATGACGATGATGAAGAATTTACAGACACGGGAAAAGGAAAGAAAAAATACTTTTCAAATAAAAGGCTTATAGAATTAGAGAAAGCGGAATTTTCTCGCATAGAAGATTTTATCTGCGAGAGTTTAGATAAAGGTAGAATTGTTCACGGTTTTAACGATATAGATTTCGCTATTTATCTTTTAACGGTAGAATACAAGATGAAACAAAACAAGGTTGCGGAATTGCTTAATCTTTCCGAGTCATTTGTTAATCGCAGAATTAAAGTCATTTTACATAAATTGCTTATAGAGAAGATGAATAACGGCGAGTTTAGCCCTAAACGATTATTTGCGGAAGCGGAATACAAAATGTACGTTGCCACGGGAAAGACCGATAGTTTTGCCGACGTAAAAACTTTTTTATTTCTCACTAACTTACCGCAAAATATGATATTCCGCTATCTCTACTGTCTATTCGGAACGCATCAACTTTTCAAATACTGCTTTACTTTTATCTATCGTTTAGAGAAAATAATTACAAAGCCCGTTGATAGGTTTGCGAATTTATTAGAACCGTATAGCAGAAAACTTTACGATAAATACACGACGAAATTCGGCAGCCTTTTCAAACTTCTGTTTATCTTCCTTGAATTGAAATGTGCCGACAACTTAAAACGGGTAGGCTTATACGAAAAACCTGCAAACGACGCGTTTATAAAAAAAGTGCGAAAAACCGCTAACCGCTGTCATATCCCAGTAGAAGAATTACGGGACAAACGGATATTCCCGTATTTTCAGGATAAAATACAAAAACGGGTAGAACAGTTCTGCAAGCAAAACAATCTACCCGTTCCTAAAAAACAATTATCTTTTACCAAACCACAGCCACAAATAAGATGCAAATACAGACAAAAGTGAAAGGCAATGGAAACGCTTATATTCCTTGCCATTTTTGTTATTTCAAAGAAACGAATAATCCGAACCACTCACTTGTAATAAGTATATGGTTCGGATTATACCCACTTGGAGCTGGTGGGCGGACTTGAACCGCCGACCTGCTGATTACGAATCAGCTGCTCTACCGACTGAGCCACACCAGCGAATTTAAGATAAAATCGAGTGCTTTTTTCGAAAGCCTTTTTATATTAGCACATTTTATCAAAATTATCAACGATTTTTATCTGCTTTAAGAAAAATCTTTTTTATTTTACCCTTAAATGGCGTTCTTTACCGAAAAACGCAAGAAAAAGACCTTTACGGATATCGGGCGCAATATTTTTATAACGCTTGAAATATGAAAATAATTTTGCTATAATATACCTATGCAGTACCATATAGATACGGGACTTATTTACGAGAAGTTCAAAGAAAACGGCGAGTGCCCCTTGTGCGAGATAGAAAAAAAAGCGCAGGAGCAATTCGTTCACGAGTTTTTAAACGACGCCGTTATGGAAGACGATTCGAGAATTTCGGTGGCGAAACACGGTTTTTGCGAAAAGCATTTCGATGCACTTTTTAGCGGCAAAAACAAGTTGTCGGTGGCTTTGCAGGTGCTTTCGCGCTGTGACGCGATAGAAGATTTAGTCGCGCCCGTAAAGAGCGCGGGGAAGGCGAAAACCCGCGCGGCGGAGATATTGAAAGCGAAAGACGACTGCGTTATCTGCGATCTTTTGAATAAAAGTATGGAAAAATACTACAAAACTATTGCGCAGATGTTCGTAAAGGAAAGGGAGTTTTTCAAACTGCTGTACTCTTCCAAGGGCTTTTGCATGAAACATTACGCGGAACTTTTAAGGTTTTCTTCGCACGCGTTTCCTATGCAGAAAGAGTATCTTAAAACTCTTTCGGAAGTCCAGAAAAAGAACTTTGACAAAATAAAAACCGACTTAAAAGCGTTTTGCGACAGCCACGATTACAGAAACGCCTATAAGCCGCTCGGCGAATCGGAAACCGCCTTGCCGAGAATAAGAACCAGACTTTACGGCAAAAAGCCCGAATAAAAGGATACCGTCATTGCGTTTTTCTATCAAATCACCATTATGTAATCGGATCAAAGTTTTATGTTGACATATCAAATGATATGTATTATAATAAAATTCAACTTTGTGTCTTGTAGGTTAAACAAATGAATATAGAAATATATAAATGTCCTAATTGCGGTGCAAATATAGATTTATCAAAAGAAATTTGCGATTATTGCGGGGTACATTATAAAATAAGAACATACCAACAATTAAATGGAATAGATAGTGGATTTATCAGTAAAATCGCTACACTTTATAATAATAGAGACAATGTCGTAGATTCTAATCTTTGCGTAGGCTTATGTTATCTAAAATTAAAGCAATATTCACTTGCTTTATTAAAATTTGAAAAAGCAATAGAAAACAACCCGTTAAATGGTGAAAGTTATTATTACAAAGCATTGGCAATATTACAAGGTAAGAAGCCTTTTTTGTTAAATAGGGTTAATATCGAAAACGCCGAAAATTGTATAAAATCGGCAATAGCCATACAAGATTCAGCAAAATATTTTTTTCTTTGGGCAATAATACGGTATGATTATTATTACAGAAAAGCATATAATGTGTCTCCCGATTATAAAGCTTTGTTTGATAATGCAATTGGTTTGCATTTGCAAGGTGAAGACGTAAAAGAGATTTATGAAATAATCGGATGCGAATGGGAAAAAACATTTAGTTGTTAAAAGTTGTTACAATAAACACAAAAGGAGAATCATATGGCACAAATCACAGCGATCGATGATGCAATTTTACAAACAAAAACGATAGAACAAAGAAAAATAATAACGGAATTTTTCTTGTTTCAGAGCGGTTGCGGACATCACGAAATGTCAGAAGACGAATATTTATCTTTAGTACAAAAAAAACGCGAGTCATTCAAGCTTAAAGAAAAAGCTTTGCACAAATTGGGAATAGACGAATCACAAGTACAAGAAATCGACCCCGTAGAATTTGTGGGGTTCAATTATGACGACGATTATTTTGCAAAAGGAAACTTAACTTCAAAATATGAGTCGACGTGGATTTTTTTCAGCGACACACAACTTTATGTGTATTCTTTTTTGTTTGATATGACAAGCAACTCGACCAGAGAAAGAACAGAAGAATATTTCTATAAAGATGTAACTAGTTTCTCTAGTTCTACAAAATCTTTAGAACTAATTACCAACCAGCCAAGTGGTTGCGGTTCAACCATGAATAGTGTAAAAGGCAGTATTGATATGGCATATTTTTCAATAGTTGTCCCTGGAGACAAATTTAATTGTACTATGCAGTCCAACGATACTACGGAAAAGATTATTCAAGGGATGAAGCAGAAATTAAGGGAAAAGAAAAATTCGTAGTAATGGCGCAAGAAAAAAGATATAATTCTGACGGAGAAGAATTATTTTTGACGGACAAAGGAATATGGTTGCCTAAACCCATATCGCCTACGCAAGAAGAAATAGAAAAATATTATTCTCGCTTTGAACATCCCAAAATCAATTTTTATCTAGTCGGAATGGTAGTTGCCTTATTATTATTTTTTTTTGTTGGCGGGATTTTATTTTTAAAAGAATATTTACCGGTATTTTATTCGTTGTTAATTTTAATTGGTGTATATGTTATTTTATTTATAATTTTTGTTAACAAATTAGCAATATTTGCAATCCGAGTATATCAATATTTTGCGCCAATGAAAATAAGAGAAAAATGCGTATTTACTCCAACTTGTTCTTCATACGCAATTCAAGCAATAAAAAAATATGGCATTATAAAAGCATTGCCTATGATTCGTGATCGAATAAAAAGATGCCATGGTAAACACAGACAAGATCCTTTATTGTAAACTATACTCCCTGCGTACAGTAGCTTGCAGTGAGTATTGTTTCATTGTATTTTTTTCGCTTTAATTGCACCATCTATTGTAGTAGATATTTATTTTTTGGACATGTCAGTTATAATCTGCCCCTTAAAGAGTAAGGGGTAGGGGATTTGAGGAGTTTTGAGGTTAGGGATTAAAAAAAGGGGAAGGGCGCATTCGGAAAACAGCCCTTCCCCTTTTGATATTTCTAAATTTCTTCTTGTAGCGTCGCTAAATCGAATAAAGCCTTTTTATATATTTCGTACATTTTCATAAGCGACGTTTCTTTTATCCTTTCGTCGGCTTCGTGGATATGGTTGTTCTCTTCGGGAAATTCCGGTCCGAAAGCGCAACCCTTTTCGAACACCCTGGCAAACGTACTGCCGCCCATACTTATGGGCTTACCCTTTTTATCCGCGTAAGCGTTGTAAGCGGATAGCAGGGTATTTACGAAAGTTCCGTCTTTTAGTACCATAACGGGGACGTGATGCATTTCCGCGGTTACCGTAAACGGCGCTTTTTTTATAACCGCCGCAAGGTCTTTTTCGGTAAACGGGGCGGGAACGCGGCAGTCGCATATAAGTTCGCCGTTTTTAACGATATCGGGGGAAAGGGTTATTTTGCCCTGTTCGTTTTCCATTTGGGAAAGTCCCCACTTATCGTAAAACAGGTAATCTATGATATCGCCCACGTCTTCGCCGCAGTCTTTCATAAACTCTAATATCGGCAAAAACGCATTTTTGCCGAGGTGCGGGGCGGATCCGTGCGCCGCAACGCCCTTGCCGTACAAAGTATCGCCTTTTAAAATAAGCCCGTATTTACTGTAATCGTACTTTGAAAGCAGTTCTTTATTAAAAACCGTTACCTGCGCCGCCGCACACACGGCGTTTATCACCGTGCCGCCTTTAAGATCTTTGAAATTTTTAAAGCGGGGTAGCGGAACTCTGACGTAGAAAACTCCTTTTTCGGCATACCCGACGGGGAAATCGCCGTCGGGCGAAAAGCCGTAGGTCGGGATATTCGTTTTGGTATTTAAGTATTCGACGTCCTGCCAACCCGTCTCTTCGTCGCACCCGACGAAAAGGCGGAACTTTTTATTGCATTTTACTCCGCTGTCTTTAAGCGCCTTTAAGGCGTAAAGGCACAAAAGCATAGGACCTTTGTCGTCGGCAATTCCCCTGCCGATAAGATAACCTTTATCCTTGGTCAGGGCAAACGGCGGGTAGGTCCAGCCTTCGCCCACGGGAACTACGTCGAGATGTCCGATAATACCTATTTCCTGACCTTCGCCGAAAGTTACTTCGCCGCAATAGTCGTCGTAGTTTACCGTATCGAAACCGAAACTTTCGGCAAGCCCCAAAAAAAAGCGCAGGGCGGCTTTAACGCCTTCGCCGAAAGGGGCGGAAGGCGTTTTTTCGCTTTTAACGCTGTCTATCGACAAAAGTGCGTTAAGGTTATCGTACAATTCGGACGGATTCTCCATAAAATATCTCCGTTTAACCGCCGTTTACGGCGTTGATGATCTCTTCGAGTTTTACCTTGGAAAGCGCTTTCACTATAATATTATATATGTTGATGTCGCTTAAAAATTTCGTGAGTATCGTGCCGGGGATTTCCGCACTCAGACTTTGTACTGCGTCTATTGGAATTATTCCTATGATACTTATGATTATTTCGACGATAATAGCGCCCTGTACGAGCCCGAAGGCAAATCCCAAAAGTCCGTCCACCGCGCCTATAACGGGGAGTTCGTGAAGTTTTCTGAATATTTCGCCGATAATAAATAATATTATCTTGAAGATTATAAACAGCCCTATCGCGCATATACCCGCCGAAATATAGAACCCGAACACTGGCGCAAGCACGTCTTTTAACGGAGTGCTGCCGTCAACCGTCGACGTGTCGATAGAAAGCAGTATCTTTACGATAAAGCCCGAAACGCCCGCCTCCGTCAGATTTTCTTCGGTGGCGTATTCCAGCGGCATATTCATGAGTTCTTCGCCGAAAATGTTGGAGAGCGTGCCGCTCACCCAGTTGGATATGGTGGTAACGAGCCCGAACTTGCTTTCCACAAACTTCGCCACGGAAGCGCATAAAAGCGCGGCGAGAACGAGGCTTATTATCGTTCCGAAAACGCCGAAAAAGGTCTTTACGAAACCCTTTCTCAATCCCCCTACTGCAAAAATAATAAGTAACAGCAGTGCGGCGCCGTCCATTATGGCGCCCGTCGTGGTGTAATCCATACAAACTCCTCTTACGTTTTCTACCATTGTAGCACAAATTTTTTATTTTATCAATATTTTACGCGAAGTATAAATCGTAAAATTTTCGGCTATAATTTCCAAAAACGAAAAGGAATTTTTATGAACGACGTTTCTTTCTCCGAAAATTTATCCGACGGCTATTCTTTCAGCGTGTTCAACGGCTACGCGCCGACGGGCATAAACGAAACGCTTAAACGTTTCAACGGCAAAAACCTGCGTCCCGTTATCGTCTGCGTGGGAAGCGATCTCGTCTTGGGCGATAGCTTAGGACCTCTTATCGGCACTATGCTTAAAGACAGAAATTTAGACGCCTACGTTTACGGCACTCTTAATTTCCCCATAACGGCAAGGGAAGTGGAGTACGCCGCGAACTATATAAAACTTCTGCACCCCGACTGTTTCTATATCGCGGTGGACGCGGCGGTGGGAAACGACGACGACGTGGGACTGATAAAAGCCGTTAGCAAGGGAATAAAACCGGGGCTCGGCGTGGATAAAAGGCTCGGCGTTATCGGCGACTGCGGGATAATAGGCGTCGTCGCGGGGAAGTCCGCGGGCAATTACAGCCTTTTCAATCTCACGAGACTCAACCTTATCTATAAAATGGCGGAAAAAATAGCCGCGGGAATCTACGATTACGTCTGCGGCTATAAAAGCGATATTTCGGCGGGCGCGTGAAATTATTTTTTCAACGCCACCATAAGGACGGCGATATCCGCGGGGGAAACCCCCGATATCCTGCCCGCCTGACCTAAATTTTCGGGGCGGATTTTATCTAATTTTTGTCTGGCTTCCAGCCTTAACCCTTCCATATTGAGATAGTCTATATCTTTCGGCAGGGTTTTTTCTTCGAGTTTTTTGGCTTTTTCTATCTGGTCTTTTTCCTTTTCGGTATAGCCTTCGTATTTTGCGTCGGTCTCGGCGGTGAAAAGCACCGAATCCGCCACTCCGCAAAACGCCGAAAACTCTTTCTTTATTTCTTTCAGCGGTATTCCGCGCCGCACCATATCGGCATAAGACAGCGCGACGGACGGCGTTTCAAACCCGTATTTTTGCATCAGCGGTGCGCAGTCTTTCGGTTTTACCGAAGTTTTAAGTTCTTGCAGGGCTTTAAGGTACTGTCTCTTTCGGTTTTCGAGTTTTTTCAGTCTTTCTTTCGATATAAGCCCCGTTCTTACGGCTTTTTCGGTAAGCCTTAAATCGGTGTTGTCCTGCCGAAGAACTATCCTGTATTCCGCGCGGGAAGTCATCATACGGTAGGGCTCGTTGGTGCCCTTGGTAACGAGATCGTCGATCAGAACCCCGATATACCCTTCGTCGCGGGAAAGTATGAACGGCGCCTCGCCACGCAGTTTAAGGGAAGCGTTTATTCCCGCCATAAGCCCTTGGGCGGCGGCTTCTTCGTAACCGCTGGTGCCGTTTATCTGCCCCGCGGTGTAGAGCCCCGATATTTTCTTATATTCCAGAGTGGGGTAAAGGTCGGTCGAATCTATGCAGTCGTATTCTATGGCGTAGGCGTAGCGCATTATCTCGCAATGCTCCAAGCCTTTTACCGTGCGGTACATTTTTTTCTGAACGTCGTGAGGAAGGGAAGTGGAAAGTCCCTGAACGTAAACTTCGCGGGTGTTTCCCCCTTCGGGTTCTAAAAAGAGTTGGTGGCGGTCTTTATCGCCAAACCTTACCACTTTATCTTCTATGGAAGGACAGTACCGCGGCCCCGTGCCCTTTATTGCACCTGAAAATAACGGCGAACGGTGTAGGTTTTCCCGTATAATCCTGTGCGTTTCTTCGGTGGTGTAGGTAAGATAACACGGCGTCTGTTTTTTGGGTAGCCCGTCGGTCATAAAAGAAAACGGGAAAACGTCGTTTTCTCCGTTCTGCATTTCGAGTGCGGAATAATCTATCGTCCTGCCGTCCACTCTTGCCGGCGTGCCAGTCTTAAAGCGCCTTACCGAAAAGCCGAGTTTTATAAGGCTCGCGGTCAGTTTTTCCGCCGCGGAAAACCCGTTGGGCCCCGATTTTTTCCGCCACTCGCCCGCAATAACGCTGCCGTTTAAATACACGCCCGTGGCGATAATCACGGCGCGGCAGGTGATTTTCCCGCCGAAAGCCGTCTTCACTCCCGTAACCTTGCCGTTTTTAGTTAAGATATCCACGGCTTCGCCCTGCAATATCCTTAAATTCTCGGTGTTTTCGAGAGTTTTTTTCATATTTTCGTGGTAAAGGTTCTTGTCGGCTTGTCCCCTTAAACTCTGGACCGCCGTACCTTTGCCGCGGTTTAGCATGCGTATCTGCAACAGGCTTCGGTCGGCGTTTATTCCCATTTCGCCGCCTAATGCGTCTATTTCTCTTACTATCTGACCTTTCGCCGTTCCGCCTACCGAAGGATTGCACGCCATAAAGGCTATGCTGTCCAAATTAAGCGTCAGCATAACGGTCTTATATCCCGTTCTTGCGAGCGCGAGCGCCGCTTCGCAACCGGCGTGTCCCGCGCCTATCACTACGGCGTCGCAGACTTCTTCAAGATAAGTTCTCATTGAAAACTACGCCCCGACTACTGCTTTAAAAGTTTTTTCTTTATGTCGTTTATATCGGTGGCGAGTTTGACGTCGGTCTGAATAAGTTCCGCCACCTTATCCCTTGCGTATATTACCGTCGCGTGATCCCTGCCGCCTATCTTCTGACCGATGGTAACCAA
>JAEEGL010462808.1_pt1 | contig 24090 bp, 24 predicted proteins | sample 9134231 | NCBI WGS metagenome assembly JAEEGL01 (sample SAMN16246548, study PRJNA631951) | gut metagenome | biome: gut microbiome; feature: rumen; material: fiber-attached | host: Bos | place: Iran: Karaj | collected 2018-10
AAATATGAAGGCTATGATAAAAAGACATCTGAAAAGATGAAGGAAGTTTTACAGGCAACCTTAAAATATGGTAATAAACTACCTTTAAAATATAAATTAAAATTCTTAAATCTAGTTTTATTCCATCATATTACATATGAAAAAGGCTATCAATTATATGGAAAATATATTGGTGGCTGGGGTGATACAGAAACAATCTTCTCTGTTGAAGCATATAAGGGCGATAAGCTTGTTAAATCAGTAACATTAGGAGACCCTAAAACATTACATCTAGACGTTAATGTTACAGATACTAATATGCATGAAGAAAACTCTTATGATGCAAGATTAATAAGAATTAAGGTGCTAGACCAAAATAATAATTTAGCTCATTACTACCAAGAAGGCTTTGAAGTGAAAGCTGAAGGCCCAATTGAAATAGTTGGTCCTTCTATCCTATCATTTAAGGGCGGTATGACTGGTACAATCATTAAGACTACTCATAAAACTGGTAAGGCTAAATTAATCATTAAAACTCAATTTGAAACAAAAGAAATTGAATTCAATATTGAATAAAACAAAAAAGGAACTTTCAAAAGTTCCTTTTTCTTATGCTTTAAATTTTATTATTTAACAAATAATTGCCATAAAGATGTTACTACAGTTAATACTGGAGCAATTATCAATGAAATAATACACATTAATTTAATTAGGATATCCATAGCTGGACCAGCAGTATCCTTTAAAGGATCACCTACAGTATCACCAGTGATAGATGCTTGATGTGATAAAGAGCCTTTACCACCATTATTGCCTTCTTCTACATACTTCTTAGCATTATCCCAAGCACCACCAGCATTAGCCATAAATACAGCAAGCATAATAGCTGATGCTAAACCGCCAATTAATAATCCACCTAAAGCTTCCTTACCTAAAACAAAGCCACATACAATTGGAGTTAATACCGCAATTATACCAGGTAAAATCATTTCCTTTAATGAAGCTCTAGTAGAAATATCAATGCACTTATCATAATCAGGCTTAACTGTTCCATCTAAAATACCAGGATTTTCTTGGAATTGCTTTCTAATTTCAACAACCATCTTGTTACCAGCCTTACCAACTGATGCGATTACTAGTGCTGAGAATAAGAAAGGTAACATAGCACCAATTAATAAACCAACAATTACTTGAGGCTCTAATATATTAATTGATAATTTACCAGCTGCATCTGTTAATCCAGCAGCATTTGCATATGAGAAGAATAAAGCTAAAGCTGTTAAAGTAGCACTACCGATACAGAAGCCTTTACCAATAGCAGCTGTTGTATTACCAACAGAATCTAAGTGATCAGTTACTTCTCTTACCTTTGGATCAAGTCCACTCATTTGAGCTAGACCACCAGCATTATCAGCAATTGGACCATAACCATCAACAGAAATTGTAATACCTGCAGTTGATAGCATACCTACAGCAGCAAGTGCTATACCATAATGCCCTAGGAAGAAATATGAAACAACAATACCTAACGCTAAAACAATAATTGTAAAGAATGTAGATTTCATACCAACACCAAGACCTGCAATAATATTTGTTGCATGACCTGTTTCAGATTCTTTAGCAATTTCTTTTACCTTCTTATATTCACTAGATGTATAAATTTCAGCAATCTTACCTACTAAAATACCACAAGCAAGACCTGAAGCTACAGCACCTATAGCCTTTGGTTCAGCATTTCCAGCACCATCTTTTAGATAGAATATAGAAAGTAAAATTGTACCAACTAATACTATACCTGTTGCAATATAAGTTGCTACAGATAATGTTAATTGAGCATTTTTAGCTTTAGAAAGTCTAATAATAATTACTGAAATTACTGCTGCAATTAAGCCTAATGCTGCAATTAAAAGTGGGAATACTACTCTAGTAATTTCTAATGTACCATTAATAGCTACTGTACCAAGTGTTAAACAAGATATTAAAGATCCTACATATGATTCACATAAGTCTGAGCCCATACCAGCAACGTCACCAACATTATCGCCTACATTATCAGCGATAGTTGCAGGATTTCTAGGGTCATCCTCAGGTAGATTTTCTTCAATCTTACCAACAATATCAGCACCAACATCGGCAGCCTTAGTATAAATACCACCACCGACTCTAGCAAATAAAGCAATCATAGAACAGCCTAAGCCGTATCCACTTACAATTGATACTGCAGCTTTTACTGCATCATCAAATCCTAAACCAGCACAGCCAACAAATAAGAAAATTAAGCTAGCTAAGCCTAGTAAACCAAAGCCTACAACACATAGACCAATTACTGCGCCACCAGAAAAGGCTACCCTTAAAGCCCCTCTCATGCCGCCCTCTTCTACTGCATCTGCTGTTCTAGCATTTGCCTTTGTAGCTATTAGCATACCAATAATACCAGTTAATGCTGAGAAAACTGCACCAATTAAGAAACAAATTGATGATTGCCAGCCAACACCTTCAGCATTCTTTAAGGCTGGTATAAAGCCTAATACAGCAAGTACTGCTGTAACGATTAAAACAAAAATAATTATTATCTTATATTCTCTTTTTAGGAATGTCATCGCACCACTTCTAATGTATGATGAAATATCCTCTACATTTTTGTTTTTAATCTTGATTTTGCCAATTTTATAGAAAATAAAAAAGGCATACAAAATTGTTATTAGTGCTGCCACTATTACAAGCACTAATGAAACAACAAATAAATTATTCATATAAAACTCCTTAAATTATTATAGTGTCGTGATTTAATCATTATACCACATAATTTTTAATCAATCAAAGGATAATCGAATAAATATTAAAAAAAGTACCTTTTAGGTACAATTTTGTAATTTTATTCGGCAGTTTTTTCGTATTTAAAATATTCATATTGATTATAGGAGTTAGAAATTTTAACTAACTGGTTATAGCATTCATTTCTTAAATAGGCCTTATTGTCCTTAATAGATAAATCATTATTCGGATAAATAGGCTCTCCCACAACAAGTGTTTCCTTAGGTTTACTAAATTTAAATAGGCCTCTTCTATATACTGTACAAACCGGAATTACTGGTTTATTAAAATAAGCTGGATAATGAAATGACGAATCCTTAAATGGTCTTATTTTAGTATAATACGGCCAAATATGAGCTTCTGGAAATATTAATATATGCTCACCCTTATTCAAATAAAAATCCATCGCATCTAAAAAATTCTTATAATTATTTTTAGAATTTGGAATAGGCATCAATCCTAATGCCTTAACTAATCTTTTAACAACAGGTATGGAAAGTGAATCACTATAGCCTAAAATATTTACTCTCTGCCATTTATCAACATAGGCTTGAAGTTGTAATACATCCATAATATTTGTATGATTTTGATAAATAAAGGCTCCCTGCCTTTTAAATTTCTTCAAAACCTTTTTGTTTTCAACTCTAATTCCTTTAATATAACAAACAACACTCAATATAGGCTGAGCAATTAAATAATATAAAAAATTAGAAGCTATAATATATATTTTATTTTTTCTTTTATATTTATAATTATCAGGTAGCTTTTTTCTTTTTAAGCCTAGCTCCTCAAAATCATCAGCAAGCTCATCTTTGTAAAAATAGGTACTACCTCTTTTCTTTATTATCAGTCCCATATAATTGCTTCCTTGCTTTTTTGGATATTACATCACCACTATGATTTATTTTATCCCAAGTGGTTCTTTTTTTCTTATGAAATAAGCCATCTAAAAAGGCAAATATAAAATCCACTAAAAATGGTGCGAATGTAAATACTGCCTTTACTCTTTTAATTCCCTTAAATTTTAATCTCTTATTATCAACTGCTAGTACTGATGCTGCTGTTAATACATAAAGCGAATAAGAAAATACTATAAATGATAGGCTATATAAAGAATACTTTAAAACATAACTTGAATCTAATTTAAAAAAGAAGCTAACAATTAATACAATAAATGAGACAATTGCGATAGCACTTGATGTGACTAATAATTCTACAATTGGAAATATTGTTAAAAAATTTTCAAATTTAGATAGAAACTTCAAAAATTTGTTTGTTGCCTTATAATCGATATTCTTAGGCTCCTTAAATCTTTTTTTATTACCTAAAAAGCCCCAAACCCATCTTATATGCTGCTTATGGGCAACCTTCATATTATCAGATTGCTCATCATAATATGACGCATAATCTACATAATACATTTTAACATTATGGTAATAACAATAGCTTGTAAGCTCTACATCCTCTGTCATACCATTCCAAATCCAGCCACCAGCATCCTCAACTATCTTCTTATCAATATAATAGCCTGTTCCTGTAATTGTAGTTTTATTATAAATATAATTTCTACCATATGATGATAAATTATTTATCATGGAAAACATTAAGGCAGATCCACTAGTAACATAATTATAGGTAGCATTTGTAAAATTTCTATATCCTACAACAACCTGATAGCCCTGATTCTTACAATCATTTAACACCTTAATAAAATCATTAGCTAATATATTATCAGCATCAAAAACCATATATGCATCATAATCTAAATCTTTAATTTCTTGGTATGCATCATCTAGGGCATAGCCTTTAGTTCTTCTATTATCTATATTTTTTCTAATTATTACATTATATCCATATTTATTTACAATATTAACAGTCTCATCTTGCTCACTTTCAACTATTACATAAACATCAAAATTCTTATAGGTTTGATTCTTTAAGGATATTAAGCAATTCTCAATAACCTTTGATTCATCTCTTGCAGGTATTAAAACTGCATATTTATAATTATTTTTACCATCCTCAAATTTATTCCTTTTTCTTAAGGCATAATCTAAATAAATCAAATAATGAAATAAAAATAAAAGGAAAACACCTATTGATATTAAAATTATATAAAATAAACATAAATATAAATTATCAAAAATATCCATAACAAGCACCTTTAATAATTATAACACAAATCTTATCTATTATTAACTGTCTCTGGATACATATCGTGATACATCAATCTAGTTTTTGCCATTTCCTCAAATTTAGTATTTTCTCTTCCCCAATTTGCATATGGATCAATTGAAATTCCACCTCTTGGTAAGAACTTACCCCATACCTCAATATATCTTGGATTTAGTAAATTCTTTAAATCATTTAAAATTACATTTACTACATCCTCATGAAAATCACCATGATTTCTAAATGAGAATAAATATAGCTTTAATGATTTAGATTCTACACAATATTCATCAGGAATATATGAAATATAAATAGTTGCGAAATCTGGTTGACCAGTAATTGGGCATAATGCTGTAAATTCTGGGCAATTAAATTTAACAAAATAATCATTTTCCTTATGCTTATTTGAAAACTTTTCTAATACACTAGGATTATAATTAGATGAATATGTAGTCTTTTTACCTAGGTTCTTTAATCCTTCATTTTCTCTATCCATAAATTACACCTCATACTTAATTGGATCAATTAATCCATTTTCTATAAATGCTTTTTTTCTATCTATACATGTTCCGCATTTTCCACATGCCTTATCATGTCCTTCATAGCATGACCAAGTTAATTCATAAGGAACCTTTAATTCGATTCCTTTTTTAACAATATCCTTCTTATGCATATTTACAAAAGGTCCAACAACATTAACCTTTTTTCCACTACCTAAATAAATAGCCTCATTAATTGCCTTTGTAAATTCTTCTGAGCAATCTGGATATGCCTCACCAGCTGCATCATCAGCATGAGCTCCATAATAGATTACATCACAATTTTTAGAAATAGCTATGGCAGCAGCGCTAGATAAAAATAGTCCATTTCTAAATGGTACATATGTAGATAATGCTTTGCCATTTAAATCTTCTAATTGCTTAGCATATTCTCCCTTTGGAATTGCTACATCACTATTTTTAGAAAGTAATGAGCAATCACTATAATCAAATATTTTAGATAAATCTAAATAGATATGCTCAACACCATAATATTTAGCAATATTATTTGAAGCTTCTATTTCTTTAATATGCTTTTGTCCATATGAAATTGATAAGGCAACAACATTATCCTTACCATATTTATCAATTGCGATAGCTAAAGATGTTGTTGAATCAAGTCCACCTGAAAATAAAACTAAAGCTCTCATATTATATCTTCCACCTTTATATCACCAATTTTACAAACTGTTACAGTCTTACTTCTTTTTTTAATGCCTCTTGCTGTAACACAGCTATGGCATCCTGAAATTCTTACTAATATATCATTAGAATTTGTTATCTTTTTAACGATATATAAAATATCATTTCCTATACGCTCTTGAAGCTGTAATCTTTTTGAAACCATATCTGCAATTCTTGCAAGCTTAGAAAGTCCAATTACCTTACCATTTGGAATATAGGCAATATCTACTGTCATATCATACATTAAAGCTAAATGATGCTCACAATGTGAAAATATATCTATATCCTTAACAATAACTAAATTTTTAGAATCTGTAACATAATCCTCATCAAATAATTTATTAAACATTACTGCAATTTCAGCATTTGAATAATTCATACCCTCAAACATTTCTAAATACATTTCAGCTGCACGTCTTGGAGTATCTACTAAGCCTTCTCTTTCTGGATTATCACCTAAAGCTAAAATTATTTCTTCAAATGCGTGCTCTAATCTTTTCTTATCAATCATATTAAACACCTCTTTTATTTGGATCCCAAATAAATTTATGTATTTGTAGACATAATTTAACATCATTTAAATTATTTAAAATCATAAAATCTACTATATTTGGTAATTCAATCATATTAAACACAGGACTAATCATACAATTAGTCTTATTTATCAAATCATATTTATCAATAATTTCTTTTGTTTTTAATAAATCCTCATTTGTTCCACAAACAAATTTAACAGAATCTAATTTAGTAATATATTTATAATTATCTAAATTCATCTTATGCTCCATTAAAGAAATTGGAAGCTTATAATCTAGAGTCAATGACACATTTTTGATATTTGAAAAATCTTTAATATCGATACTACCATTAGTTTCAATTTCAATTCTATAGCCTAAATTAGATAATTTAATAATTAATTCTTTTATATCCTTTTGAATTAAAGGTTCTCCACCAGTTAATGTCACATTTTTAACATTTTGATTATTTACCCAATTAATTATTTCATCTATTGTTTCTTCTTTAAATTCAGGATTTTCAAATGAATATCTAGTATCACAATAAGAACATCTTAAATTACAATTTGCAAAACGAATAAATACGGCAAGTTCTCCTTGACGAAGACCTTCCCCATTAATTGATACAAATTTTTCTATTACTTGCATGAATATACCGCCTTATTATTTGGAGTCTCATATACTTCAATACTTAAAACCTCATATTTTTTAGATAATTCATCATAAAAATATTTACTAAAATTTTCAGCTGTAGTTCTAAAATTAACAATTCTAATTAAAAACTTTTCTTCAAGCATTTTTAATAAATTATCTTCTAATGAATTAGCCTCAACAATAAATGAATGATCAAAATAGTCACAAAGCTCTTTTAAATCTTTTTTAATAACACCAAAATCAACTACCATGCCATTATTAAGCTCTCCTGAAATATTTGCGACTACTCTCCATCTATGACCATGAATGTTAGCACATTTACCAACATAATTTGTTAAAAAATGTGCTGCGTCAAATGATGCTTCTGTAGATAAAGTATACATAAAAACCTCCAATAAAAAAATGTGTCAATCAGACACATTAAAATAAGAAAATGGAGTAGCTAAGTACTCCATCAAAAAATCAAAATTATTATATTTCTTAAATATAATGTCCTGGTTTTGTTTATAGACAGGATGGTACAAACGAACTGTCTTATTAATTTTGCTATAATAATATAGCACAACAATATTAAAAAAGCAAATTATTTATTATTATATAATAAAAAGATTAGAGTTATTCTCTAATCTAGTTACTATTATCTCTATCTTTTCTATCTGTAATATTATCTACCGCGATAACTAAGGCTACATATTTTTTATAGTCTTCTTTATCATTAATAGTTAATACGAAAGAATCTCTTAAAGATATTTTTCTTGAAATATGACCAATCTCTTCACCATTTAAAGTAATATTATAATTAAATTGCAAAATATTACCTTTAATTTCTAAATTACCTAAAGATGATTCAACAAAATAATGATCACTCATTGAAAATATTTTTCTTCTAACTGTTGCTAAAATATTACCTTGAGCATCTTCTACAAAAGCCTTTCTTTGGAATAATCTCCAAAATTTATTTCTAACAACATAAAGAGTATTACCATTTAAATCATTAACATATTTTTTTCTTGTAAAAGAAAATACTTTTCCTTTAACCTGTAAAACATCATTTCCATCTGCATCTTGTACTGTTGATGAGCCTCCAAGTGATACCCATTTATTCTTTATAACTAGTTCCATTTCTATCCTCCAAAAGTATTGTTTTCATTCTTTTTAATTATAATCTATAGATTATCATATTACAATATTATCTATGGATATATAATCTAGATTCACCATCTTCTTGTTTTACTAATGTATAAAATTCAAATCCATATCTTTCGTAAAAGCCAACATGATCAGTTACTAAATAAATTGGTGAAACGCCCTTCTTTTTCATTTCTTCAACCGCAAGATTTAATAATTTACCTGCAATGCCATTATTTCTATATTTTTCATTAACATATACAGCACAAATATTTGGATATAAATCTACTCTATTGTGGAAATCATTTTTTATTACACCCAAGCCACCGATAATCTCATTATCATCTAAGCATAGATACCATCCATAATTAGTAATATCGTTCAAATAATCTTGCATGCATTCTAAGTATGCTTCTTTTGGTATACCCCAGCATGAAGAAAACCAAGAAGCTGCCTCATCTAATAAATTAGGATAATTTTTTAAATCGATATATTTATAGTCCTTCATATGTATCCTTTAAAATATTTACTAATGTTTCTTTACTATCTACCTCACTAACCAAATACATCATTTTAGCATTTGGATAGGGAATGGCTTCCTTCATATTATATTTTTTATTATTTTCTACCATTTTAACAAGCAATCTATCATCATATATTCCACCAATTAAGGTTCCATTTAAATATAATAAATTTTCACCCATCATTTTTTTAAATGTTAAATTAATTGAAGAAGCTTGCTCTAAAATATAATTTAGATAATCCTTAGTTGATGCCATTTTTATTCTCCTATTATTTTTTCCATCCAAATCATATCATACCATCTATTAAATTTATAACCACATTTATGAAATGTGCCTACAAGTTTATAGCCTAAATGACTATGGAAATCTCTACTATTATTATTTAAATATTCATCATCAGCAATAGGTGAGCCTATACATGCATATAGATTTCTAATTCCTATTTTTTTAAGCTCTTCTTCTAATGCTAAATATAATCTTTTACCTAAACCATTTTTTACTTTATTATGGTCTAAATAAATTGTAGTTTCACAAGAAAAATCATATGCCTTTCTATCTTTAAAAATATAAGCATATGCATAGCCTAAAATATATCCATTATCTTCAATAACTAAATATGGATATTTTTTTGTTATGGTTTTAATTTTATTTTCAAATTCTAAAATAGAAGGTGTATCATAATCAAATGTTATTGCTGTATTTTTAACATAATAATCATATATTTCTAGTAATCTTTTAGCATCCTCTATTTTTACTTTTCTAACATTTATCATATTAATCTTTCCTAGCATTTAAAACAAATAATCTAGTTTTTTCTTTATCTCTTAAACCATTTTCTGCCCTACATCCTGTATTAACATCAACACCATATGGCTTACAATATTTAACTGCATCATATACATTATCTGGATTTAAGCCACCCGCAATAAATACTGGCTTATCTAGTGTTTCAACTAATCTCTTATCTGTATCTAAATTATGCTTTAAGCCTGTACCACCAAATTGATTAGTTTTTAAATTAATACTATCAGTAAAATAAAAATCTACATATTTCATATTAGAAATATCATTTAATAATTTACCATCCTCACCTATATGAACTAATCTTAATAATTTTTTATTAGGTAAAGCATTATGTATTTTTTCAACTTCCTTTTCATCCAAATGAGAATGAAGCTGAATATAATCTACATTAATATATTTTGCTATATCAATTATTTTATTTCCATCCTCTAAATGAGTAATTAATGTTGTCTTAATATCCTTAGGTAGGCTATCTTTTATTTCTTTAGCCTTTTCTTTTGTTAAAAAATCATCAGATGTGTGCATTTGTCCAACTAGAAGTCCAATAATATCTACTCCCATTTCTACGCACATTAATGCATCCTCTTTATTTCTTATACCAGCCATTTGTACATGTATCATAAAAACACCTCCAATATATGCTTATATTATATTCTATAATAATATAAAAAGCACCAAAAAGGTGCTTAAAAGCTCATTTTAATGATTTCAAATATAATTTATGCTCATCAGTTACTCTAAAGCTTTCTATAGCCTTTTGAATAGCTTTATTAAATACCCATTCATCTAGCATATGATTTTCAAAATATTTAATTGTCTCATCATATTTTTTAGCTAAAGCTGTAGCAAAATACCAGGCAATCATCATTTTTAGATAATAATCTTCACCTTTTTTATTTGCAACTATAGATAAATATTCTTCTTTAAAATCATCACCCAAAAATTCATTCATTAATATTCTTATACCAAATCTTGCAGTATAGACATGTTTTGATGAAATCCACTTTTTAATAATAGAAATTAATTTATCATGATTTTTAGAAAACACCTTAGGGCTTGATTGATCTGATACTGGCCAGCAATCAACATATGGCAAAAATTTATTTAATTCACTAACGCATAAATCAAAATCCTTTATCATAGCTATTAAAAACATATGAACTAAATTTTCTTCATAATATTTATGAGGAATTTGATTTAAAAATTCTTTAGCTTCTTCTGTATTATAAATTTCTTTAGCAATCTTCCTCATATCAGGTGTTCTAACACCTAAAATTAAATCACTAGAAATATTTGGAACTAATTTAGCCTGAAATTCTTGATATTTACTATCCTTTACGCTATTTAATCTTTCAAGAACTGTCATAAATTCACCTATTCATACATATAAAAGTATTTATCATATACTCCGCAACATGCATCCATACCCATATTAGTACTATAACATTTCTTTAATACAGCTTCCCAAGAGCCATATTTAACAAATAATTCATCAGGAAGTGGACCTTCCTCATGACCATATTTAGATAAATTTCTTTCCTTTAAAGTAGCAAGTCCCTCTGGATCATTCTTATATTGGTCTAATCTAACCTGATTTCTTAGGCTAGAACAAGCTCTAGCAATTTCCTCAATCGTCTTATTTTGAGCCCTTAATTCCAATTCTAAATCCTTAATTTTCTTGTCATTTTCTTCAATATATTTAATTCTTGCTTCCTTATATTCTAATACGTCCTTTTCTATAGTCCAATCATATTTAGCATATGAGCTTAATGAGCCTGTAGAATTTGGTTTAAAGCCATAATAGGCATTTTCATCATATTCTGCATCAGCAAGTACACTTGCGCTATAAAGTGGATTATGTACGTATGTAAAATGATCTAGCTTATAACTTTCTTCATGATTATAAACATTTAATATAACGTTATTTAAATCAAATGAAGTTGTTATAATTGCATCATCATTACCGTCTTTAACAACAAGGCTATAGCTTAAATAAGCATCCTCTTCAATCTTAATGTTAAAAGACTTTGAGCTAAATAATTTAGCACTAGCCTTATTTTCATAGTCAAAATCTTCATATACCTTATCAGATAATATATCACCATTACCATAAACCTTAGGATTTGAAACATTAAGTATAACATCACTATTAGACATATTTTTAAATTGAACCTTATAGTCAATTTCTAAAAGGTGATCAGTATAATTAAAAGTAGATAATTGCTGAATATTCATCAATATATTACTACTAGATTTTGCCTTTATATCATATAAATCTATATTATTATCAAATGTGACCTCATTAACTTTTGGATGTTGATTATTATCCTTTTTATTACAACTTAATAATAATGAAAAAATAAATATAAATAGTAAAATTAAACCTTTCTTTTTAAACATTTAAGAAATCCCCCTAATTATTTATAATTATAATAAAATATTATAATTCAAACAATATTTTTTTTGATAAATTAAAATGCCCCTTTTAGCTTAGGGGCATTTTATATTCAATAAAATTATTTATTAACATTTTCAATATCGTTTTCTATGATGTTATTATCAGCATTTAGCGAATTATCAATTATATTATTGTTTTCAAATTCACTATCATTTTTTAAATTATTTTGGAAATTATCTAAATCATCTAATCTCTTATTTAGCTTATTAATTTCTGGGAATATATCATTATCATTTGATTGACTAAAATCTATATATTCACCTTTTTTAGCATAATCAATTGAAGAAAGTACAGCAAGACATAATCTTACTCTACCCCGAGATGTAGAATCTAATTTTGCTATATCTTTTTCTGTAATACCTTCATTATTAATATAATCATAATCTTTAAATTTATGCTTTAAATATGCCACTGTTTTATCTTTTAGGCCATCTAAATCTCCCTTTTCAGGACCATCTTCTACCATTTTTGCTAGACTTAAAGAAAATTCTTTATATTGTTTAGATGTAGTTCCAAATAGATTTTCAAAGAATCCACCTTTATTATTTTGAAGTACTTGAGGGATTAGTTGATTATTCATCTTATTTTTAAACATATCTGCGAAATGCTTTGAATAATCATTTTGTCTTTCTTGCCATTCATCTCTTTTATTTTCTGAATATTTATTATAATTATCTCTTTCATTTAAGATGATATCTTTAAAGTTCTTTTGATCATTTATTAATTTTTCAAAATCAATATTAGTATCTTCATCTTCAAACAATCTATTTTTTAATAAATCTCTTTCATCATAATCCTTTATTTTTTCATCTATATATTTTGTCATACCATCGATAGGATTATGTAAGAAATTCTTAATAAAATTAGAAGATTTATTATTACCTAGATACATATCTTTATCAGGAAGTTCTTCTGTAATTTTATCTTTTAAGTCGTATAAAAATCTACCTAATGGAGGAAATTCACTTTCATCATGAATTTGTATATATTCTTGTCTTACGTTAATGTAATTTTTAATTGAGGCTATTATTTGTGATGCTAGTTCATCAGTTGAATCAATTTTATTAAGATTAAACTTATCTAACAATTCCTCTTCATTTCCTAATGCTAGAGCTTCTTTATTATTCAAGTTTGAGTATTTTTCAAATTTAATCTTAGTATTAGAATCTTCAAATATATGAGAATTATATTTAATAAAGGCTTTACTAGGATCATCAACGTATTCATTCATCTTCTTATATTCTTCGCTACCTACAGATATAGCATTATACCTCATTCCAGTAAGCATAACCTTACTTACTTGAGACTTAAATGATTTTAGCAAATCATTTTTAGTAATAAGTTTATTTTGCTCACTTTCATTATACTTAATAGCAATTTCTAAAGTTTTTACCAATCCATTAAATTGTTTAACGACATCATCAGTTGTAACCTTTTCTACATATATAGCGTTATCTAATACCAAATCATCCTTTTGAATTTGGTTAACTTCAGCTACTATTTCATCAACTTTATCACCAAGAAAATCTTCTATTTGATTTAAAACAACATTAAACTTTTCTCTATCGATATTACTTCTATAATCTCTTACATCACCAAATGGAAATTTTGGAGGTATTTTATTCTTATCAATATCTTTATAGTGTCTTTCAATTAATTGATAGAGTCTATTTATTCTACTTTCAGATATACTAACTTTTGCATATTCTTTAAATTCATATTCAGATTTATCATCACCATCATTAAATGCTAAATCTATTATATCTGATTCTATTAATTTAAATAATTTGTCCATAATTGCACCTCTCTTTTTTTATTATTATACAATCCCTGGTGCCACAAACCTGCAACTAATATTAGCCGCATATATACCACAACAAAAGAAAAAAGGATTCATCACCTAAATCCTTTTTAACATCATCATACTTCATAGTAGTTTGGTTTTTATAAGCATTATTTATTTTATCTGCATGATCCCCTACTAACATTTGAGCATGATGCTAGGAAAAAGACAAATGCTAAACAAATTCCAACAAAACCAAATATCTTTTTAAACTTTTTATTTACTCCATTTATTGATATTTTCTACGATATATTGTCTATCAATCATTTGTTCTTCTGTTAAGCTAACATCAGCCTTTATACCATCATCGATATTTACATATTTACCATTTTCTAATTTGCTTAATGTATTTAAGCTTGAAGCTGCAATTACACTATTGATTGGAGTTACAACCTCTCTTAATGCACATGGTCCACCAGCTGTTTTAGCACCCAATGTTACAACATTTGGATTGTTAAGCTTTGCTATATATGGCATAGCATTTGCTGAAGAGAATGAATATTGAGAATCTAAGAAGAAAATCTTAAAGCCCCTTTCAGAAAGTGATTTATCCTTTTCATCAATACTTCCATCCGCATTCATATCAGCCTTATAAACTTGCTTACTATGTCCGCCTGTTAAGCTATTAACTGAATCTATTGTTACATTGCCAAGTAATGTTGAAAGTGAATAAATTAAAGCATCTGCTGAACCACCTTCATTAGCTGTTAGGTCAATAACAATATTCTTAATAGTATCTTTATATTTACCAGATGTTAAATCCTCATATAATTTATTGAATAGCTTTGCAGTATTAGCTGTTGTTAGACTATCTAAAAGTTTATCTAATTCAGCTCCTATTTCACCAAGATCATCATCTTTTGAAGTTTTTGAAGCGTATAAAGAATCCTCATCAATTGCCTTAAATTCCTTAAATGTTACAAATACTGTATCACCAGAATAATATAAACCATCCTCCTCAATATTCTTCTTTTCCTTTGCCTTAGTAAATGCGGCATCCATTTCATCTAGATTTTTCTTAACTGGATTCATTTTAGTTTCATCAACTTTATTGTCACCAAATGGATAATAATTAGAGAAATTAGATAATGCTGTGTGTCCATCATTTAACCAGCTTAAAATTATACCTGTATAATTATCAATTTGCTTTGGATCTGTATTTAATAAATCCTTCTTATAATCATATGATGTTACAAATGTATCAAAATCATTGAATTTATCCTTTAGACCATAATTGATATTAAAATCTAAGCATAATGATTGATAATAATAATCTAAATATTCCTCAGAGATTTTTTCCTTTGCTGCACCCTCTCTAAATTTTTTAGCCAAATCTGTTTCTACTGGGATAATTGAAGTATCAACTAGTGTAGAAGCTGCAATTAAAAATAGATTTGTGCCATTATATGCAAGGTTTAAATTTGAACCAGTGTTGAATAATAAAGAATTGAATACACTGATTGGTAAATATAATTTATCATTCTTTTCATAAATATCTAGCTTTGAATAATTCTTTAAGCTTACTTCAATCTTTTTTCCGGCTGTATATTCACCTGATACCAGCTTAATAGCCTTATTCTTTTCTGATAATGGGAATAGTGATAAAGGCTTTTGAATATCTGTTGAAAATGATGTGAATTTATCATAATCATCATAAACAAAAGTTTGTGTATCCTTATTTATGCTACATTTAGCACCTGTGTCGTTAGAGATAACAAAATTACCTCCATCCTTTTTAAATTCATATTTATATTTTTTATCCTTTAAGGCAGTTTGACGAACTTGACTCATCCAGTCAACACCATCCTCTAATGATACATAAGGAATTTCACTGTTATCCTTAAATACTAATTCGCAATTACCAAGCTTTGCAACTTCACCATTATTATCTAGACCATATACATCCTTCTTATTTTCTGATTTGTCACAGCTTGAAAGTGATAATCCTAATACTGCTAATCCTGTTAATGTTAAAATACTTAATCCTTTAATTTTTTTCATTTTCATTTACCCCTTAATCAAAATTTTTATATTTCGCAATTTCATTATTTATTACTTCTTCTTTATTCTTATCTGAATAGCCGATAAACATTGAAGTTTTTTTAGAATTTTTGTTATACCATAAATAAGCCTCACCATTATCGCTTATTTTTATTTCGATAACATCATCTCTATTTAATTGAACATTTTTTCGATATATAAAATCGATAACTCCAAATGTTTTTTGGTTTGAATCAAATGTAATTAATGGTTCAGCTAAAACCTTTTTAGCATAACCATAATTTGACCAAGTAAATAATAATCCTAATAATGAGAATCCAGCAAGTACTGCTGATATGATTAATATTACTAATTCCCATGTATATTTATCTTTTACATAAAATATAACATCGATTAATAAGAATAGTGTGAATACCCCAAAAGATGATAATGCAGCTGAAATATTCTTTTTTGCACTTTCTCTTCCAGAAATTATAATTACATCATTTTCCATAATCTCTCCTCCTTTTAAGCATTATTTTGCTTAACCGAAAAGTATTATAGCAGTTAAGATGTGACAAACATGTGACAAGAAAAAAATATTTTAAAAAAAATAAAAAAATCACAGTTTTTAAGCTGTGATTATTCTAAATAAGCCCAATCATATTGAGTCATAAATTCACCATTATAGGCATTAATAGCTTGAGGGTCACCCTTTGTATAATCGAATAGATCAGATGAGAATAAGCTTACATCAACCCAATATGTGTTATAACCCTTTTTAACTAAATTTTTAGCTCCAACTAATTCTAATGATTCTATTAATTCCTTATATATTTTAGTTAAATAATTTTGAGTTTTTAAATTATATTCATCCTCAAATAATATAGCTGATATTTCCTTTCTATTAGCTGTTGATCCCTGAAGGCTTACTAAATAAGCTAAAAGCTCCTTAGATTTAGAACGAGAAAATTTAAGTGGAACACCATCAACATAAAAATCAAAGCTACCGAATGTTTTAGCATAAAAATGGTTTTTAATAGGATCTATTGGATATAATAAATTGTCTAAAGCTTCCTTCACCTTTTCCTTATCTGATGGCTTTAATAAATAGCCACTAGCGTGTAAATTGATTGCCTGCCGCATATATTCTGAATAGCCTGTACAAAATATTACATTTAGCTTCGGTTTATATTTTTTCATTTCCTTAGCTAAATCAATACCCTTTATTTCAGGCATTTCAATATCTAAAAATGCGATATCAACATCATTATTTTTTACATATTCTAAAGCATTAATTCCTCTATCGAATGTTTCTATATTTTCATCTTCTACTAGTCCACTAAGATTTCTCCTTAATGTATTAATAGCATGCTTCTCATCATCAACTATAATGACCTTCATCCTTTTTCTCCTTTTTTTCTGGAATAATAATAGTAACCTTAGTGCCTTCATTGATTTTACTTTCAACCACTAAATCACCATTAACAAAATGTTTCAATCTTTCTCTTGAATTCTTAAAGCCTACATGATTATTACCTATCACCTTATGAACATCAAAGCCAACACCATCATCTTCAACTATAATATAGATTTTACCATCCTTATTATATGATGTCACTTTAACTGTTCCACCCTCATATTTTTTTGTAATGCCATGCTTAATGGCATTTTCAACAATCATTTGTAGGCTTAATGAAGGAATTAAGAATTCAGTTTCCTTAATATCAAATATAACATTTATTTTATCTTCAAATCTCAATTTTTCCAAATTAACATATTTTTTAACATGTTCTAATTCCTTTCCAAATGGAATTAAATTAGTATCATTTAAAAAATCTAGGTTTTCTCTTAAATATTTAGAAAAATCTACAATCGCATTTTGAGCTTGTTCTGGCATATTATCAATATCTTGGATTGCATTTAGGGTATTGTAAATGAAATGAGGCTTAATTTGAGATAGGGCTAGCTGAATCTTTTGTTGAGCCATCAAATCTTCCTCGTGCTTATAAACAAATTGGATATGTAGCCAAATATAATAAAAGACAGTGGCAGCTACAGCCATAACAGTAATATAATCAGCTCTATGTGTAATTGATGAATAACCAAATATATCAATTAAAATACCAATAATTATTAAGCTAGTTAAAAATAGTGGAATTAAAATTTGTTTTTTCTTTTCCTTTTTAAATTCTTGTATTACAACTACTAAATGATAAATTAAAAGTATTACACTAACTATTAAGCATGTATATCTTAATGGTCCACCAACAAAATGATTATCAGCTGTAAAGCTAATTGTTAAATTAGAATAAAAGGCAGTTGTATAAATTAAGAAATTAATTAAGCATAATATACTTACTGGAATATGCTTTTTATTTGGGCTTACCAAATGTATAAATAAAGCTATTATTACAGGTCTAACACTATAACCAAAAACTGAAACAAATAATCTAGCCCTTACAGCAACAGCATATTCAATTAAATAATATTCTATATAATTTTGAAATAATTGTGAAATAACTAATATTACAAGTATTATATAAAATATCTTTCTTCTTTTATCAACAAATCTATCTAATAAACAAAAAAAGAATACTCCAATTAGTGGAATAATAAGTGATAAAAATAATAATATTCCATCAATATAATCCTTTGTCATTATACTATCCTTCTTTCTTTCAATAGAAAGTATATCACAATTTTAAGTTTATTTACAAACATAATGATAGATTAATATAAAAAGAAAAAGATTGAGTCCTTTAGAATATAGAAAACAATCTTTATCACAATTAGAATATTAAATTATCTAGTCCAAATTATTGGATACACTACAAAAAAAGCTCGCGTTTTTGCGAGCTTAATCCTATTCTATTAATGCTTTTTGATATGGTAAACCATTATTAATAAAATCATTTAAAAATTCTTGACTATCTGTATATTTTATAAATTCTTCATCAAAATTAATAGCTGATATATCAACACTTATTGTCTCAGAATAAACTGTATATTTATCGATTTTAGTAGTCAATGTTTCATCTTCATCTTTCGAATCGAATTCATCCAAAACTGTTTTAAAATAATCTTTTAAATCGTAACTAAATGTTTCTAATTCATATGTTTCAGCATTAAATCCAAGTGAGCCTTTTACAATGACATTATCAACATCATCTAAGCCATATTCTTCTTTAATTTTTTCTTTAAAATTCATTTGGAAATCTAAAAACACTAATCTATCACTAAGGTTAATTTTAATTTTGTTTTCTTCTACAAAAGCATTAAAATCTTTATTATTTAAATTTTTAGATTTCAATAAAACACTACTTGCATATTCATTAGTTGAGGAAATATTATAATATCCATCCATAATTATCATATTTCCCATTATGTTTTCTAATGAATTTTTTGTTGCATCATTACTAATTTTATCCTGTGAAATTTCACCATAAAATGTATCTTTATTTTCAATATCTTTATCTTTATCTATTTTTTTAGTATCGCAAGCTAATTTGCATTCATTATTTTGTAAAATCATAGTAAATGCATAATAATCATCAGTGTTATTTTGTTCTTTTTTTGTTTCATTAGTAGTTTTATTCAATTCATTATAATCATATGAAATTACTTCTTTTTGAGTACTTCCTACATAACCAGTTCCAGTTGTAAATAAATCAACTAGCCCTTCAATACCCTTATATTCATCTGCTGATTCATATGCTATAGCAAATGAACCAACTCCATCATATGTATAAGTATAATCAACCTTTTCTAAATCATTATCAGTATGTGATTCAATAGTATATTGCTGATTAAGATAAATTTTAATTCCTTCTTTTTTTAAAGATGATTCTTCCAACTTATTAATAATATTTTTAATATCTTGGTATTTCAATTCCTCATCATTATTTTTGTTGCATGCTGCAAGGGTTAATGCCATTGTAGAAACTAATAAAATACTTAATATTTTTTTCATGATTAACACCACCTTATGCTACATTAACGTTTCTTGGATAACGTTTAGAATTAAACCAAGTCCAATCCTCAAAATAATCAACTTGACGTTTTGTTTGTCCATTAGGTCCAACACTAAAATATTGAACATATGCCCAATAATTGAAAGTATGATAAGGCTTTTTTGAATAATCTTTCATCTCAATTTTATATCCATGATTTAAAGGGAAGAAAACTTCTAATCTTTCTTCTGTTGCATATGAATAATATCCTGCTGCAAAACCAGGTGAAGCTTGTCTTATTTCACTCTTTCCAAAAGTAAATCCTTCGATATCTACCTTTTTATTACCATTTAGATATAATTTTGCATCATTAAATCCTAAAAAGCTCATTCTTCCATAATCAATATTTTCTAAGAATGGAACCAAACTAATTTTTTCAGAATCACTACTACATTTTTCGTTATATGCATCAATATAATAGCTATCTTGCGCTCTAACATGAGCTAGTGTCACTTCAGTGTTATGATTTTGGAAAATTTCTTTTATATATTTTGCACATGAGATTAACTCATTTGGCTTATTCCAATAAGTAGAAACAAGAGGTCCAAGTAAAGGAATTATAAGCTTAATAGCAGTAGAAATTGTTTCATTTGGAATAACACGTTTAAAAGCATCAAAAGCTCCATCAATATAATCACCTTTTCCTGTTATTCCATAAATAATACCACCTAAAACGAATTCAGCTAACGCTCCAGGAAGACTTGCAAATATTGTTGATTTATCAAATTGATAATTATAATCCATAAGTAATAACAATACATCCCTTAATCCTGATTGCAATTTTCTTACATAATCGCTTCTTGATCCTATATTTGAAGTTAATTCCTCTAATAAAAGCATTTCTGCAATGTTAGCAGTATATCCACCCTTAGTATAGTCTGGTTGTAAAATTGTAAAATTGTCAGTCATTATTTTACTTGCAGCACCTCTAGCTAAAAAATCAATTGGCAAGCCATACATTCCAAAATCATCTGGATTCATAGTTTCTGTAGTTAGCTTAGCTAGCAATTTTTTATAAACATTTCTATTTGCTAAATAATTAGTAGAATCATAAAAATAATCTGTTATATATTTGTCAGTACCAAATCTTGTAAAACCATATTGACTCATTGCAACTTTTGGAACTATATCATTTGGATTAATAATATTCCAAATATTGTTATATAAGTTTGATTTTGGTTTTTCAATATTTTTTGAATTGTAATTAGCACCTTGTGGTGCTTCAAAAGTATATGCAAATAAATCATCATGACTTAATGTTGCATTATTAAAAAGCTCATCAGAATTTTTAATTTTATTATCTAATAATCCAGCAGTAATATTAGCTGTTGCTCCACCTCTTGAAAAACCAGTAATCCATAATTTTATCTTAGATGTTGTAACATGATTATCAACATATGATTGTATAAAGCTAATAGTCTTATTAGCAGCATTATACCAACCCTCATGCATATAATCAGATTTAGTTCCATCACCAAGCCACATATTATTAGCCCATTCAAATCTATAACCACTACTTCTTATACCTACAGCTACTACTGTATAATCATCACCAATTTCTTTTTTTGCAGCTCCTACACCAATAGTATCAAAAGCTGTAGCTTTCTTATAATCATCATTTGAATCAAAATCTTCAAAATGAATTTTTGTTAAAAAACCAGAAATCCTACCCGTTTGACTTTTAAACCAATTAAAATCATATGCTCCTTTTGGATCACCAGCAGGACCTGTTGAATTAGCAAAAACCATAGATAAAGATGCTAAATGCGGATTATATATAGTTGATGATTGTTTAAAATAACCATCTGATACATATAAATCCTCATCTTCAATGTGTTCAACCATATCTTCTTCTTTAGTATTTGCTTTTACACCAACATTTAATGATGCAATTGCTATCATAAAAAGAAAAAGAAATGAATAAATAATTAATTGTTTAAACAATAAAATCTTTTTCATAATAATCCCTCCTTGAAACATTAATTTAATTAATGCAGTTTGTATTATAACAACTCAAATGTGACAAACATGTGACAAAAAAATAAATACTTTAAAAAAAATTTTAACAAAAAATAAAAACGATGATTCCAACCAAATTTTGGTCAAAAAACATCGTTTTTTAGTCATTCTTAGCTATTTTCGGTCATTTTTAAGACCTAGTAAACATACTGTTTCAACGTAAGAAAGTCATTCGCGGAATTTTTCTTAAAAATAAGTCTAGTTATTATAGCCATTGTATAAATGCTGTTTTATCATTGCTATTATAACCAGCATTTTTATAAAAATCTAAGGTACTTTGTCTTTTTGAGCCTGTTAATAACATCATCTTATAACACTTATTACCAAGTGCTATTTCTTTTGCATAATTAAGACATCTTGTTGCGTATCCCTTATTTCTATAATCAATATGTGTTACTACATTTTCAACAAATGCATATGGTCTTGCATTCCTTGTTAAATTAGGAATAATAACGCATACACATGAAGAAACTATTTTACCATCTTCTTCATATACAATAATATGATGATTCTTATCATTAAAAATTTCTTCCCATACATCTTTTAAATGCTCAGTATTGTCAAACTTTTCGTCATTATGTAGAAATTTATAAAGTTCAAGTAATTGATATAAGTCATCTTTTTTTACTTCTCTAATCATTAGTTAATTTCCTCACTTGTTTTATTATTTAATTTAGCTATATTATACATTTTATTCTCCTAAAATTATCATATAATTAGGAGATTATGCTATCTTTTAGGAGAATAGAATGAAGAACGTCCACCACCATGTTTTTCCAACTTTCCTTCATCGCATAATTTCTTAAGTGCATTTTCAACTGATGCTCTTCCGATTTCAGGACACATTTCCATAATATCGCTCTTTGTAAATTTGCCAATTTTATTATTAACAGCTTGTTCTACCATTTCAAATGCTGACATCTTTTTACTTACTATATTAACTCTAGATTCAAAATCTCTATATGCAGCTAATATAGTTCCTAATAAATATTTAATAAATGGAGTATCATCATTTTCATTTTTCATCCAATTCCTTGAGCTTTGGCCTAATACGCTATAATATTCATTCTTTGTGATTTGAATCTTCTTTTCCAAAGAAATATATTTGCCTACAGTATATCCATTTTTATATAACAATAAAGTTGTTAATAATCTAGACATTCTTCCATTACCATCGTTAAATGGATGAATACATAAAAAATCATGAATGAAAATAGGAATAACAATTAACGGATCAATATTATATTTTATGATAGCATCATTATATTCTTCACATAATCTATCAATAGCTTCTGGTGTTTCAAATGGTTCAAGTGGTTTAAAAATAACTTCTTTATGTCCATCTGGATAAACAGCATCAATTTCATTTGGTGTATCTTTAAATTTACCACCAAAATTCACATCCATAAATTGATACATTTCTTTATGTAATTGTAAAATGAAATTAGGTCTAATTGGAATATATTCAAAACTATCATGAACTAAATTTAAAGCGTATCGATATCCTAAAATTTCGTTCTCATCTCTATTTTTAGGAGTTGTTTTATCAGCCATTAATTGTTTTAATCTTGCATTGGTAGTTCTAATACCTTCGATTTCATTAGATGCTTCAGTACTTTGAATCTTAGCAAGTTCTACTAATTTATCTAATTCTTCTGGTTTTTGTTCTAAATATAATTGCTGTCTACCTTTAAATTCATGGATAAGACCAATATAATTTAAAACTTCTTTATCCCATGTTCTTTTTATTAACTTTTTATAGTCAAATTCTCTCATGAAAAATCACCTTGCCGTTTTCTATTCTCCTAAATTGTATCACTTTTTAGGAGATTAGTCAATTGATTAGGTGATTAATTACACTACTTCTTTATTTATAATTTAACTTTTATATGTTTGAATTCCTAAATGACCCATATGTGCGTTTTCCGCACATGTGCTATTCTTCTCCAACTCTCCATCATTAT
>JAEEGL014115703.1_pt1 | contig 24090 bp, 25 predicted proteins | sample 9134231 | NCBI WGS metagenome assembly JAEEGL01 (sample SAMN16246548, study PRJNA631951) | gut metagenome | biome: gut microbiome; feature: rumen; material: fiber-attached | host: Bos | place: Iran: Karaj | collected 2018-10
GCTTCATAGGTTGTACCATCTTTGGCGACGTAGTCTTCACCATTGACGGCTAACTTATACCAGGAATCAAGATTGGCAAACAAAGTATCAACTTTGTTGGTCTCATCATTTAAACCAGCATAGATGGCAACATGCTGAGCAATCTGCTTAGCTGTTTCATCGTTTTCCTTGGCTAAGGAACCATCAGTCCATAAGACATAAGTCTCATTGGCTTCATCTTCTACACGAGCATTCATGTAGTTGAGGAATTTCTTGTCGATGGTGGAATAGCCCTGGTTTTCAGTAAGACTATTGAATAAAGCCTCACGGTTGGTGTTCTGTAAGGAAGTGTTGCTATAACCGGTAGTGTCTTCTTCTAAGTCGACACTTTCGCTATATAAATTGCCATAGTAAGCAAAAAGCTGGTTGGCTTGGTCTTGAACGGTGGTGAATGTCTTAGTACAACTAGACAAACCAAAAACACCGATGATTCCAGCAAAGAGAACCATCAGACGTTTGAATAATCTGTTCGAATTATTTCTCATGCTTTTCCCCTTTTAGTGGAGAGCCCAGTCGTAAGAAAAACTTTTTCAAAATTTCAGTATTTTCCTGAAATGTCTTTTCTAAATAACCTGAACGAGCAATGATGACGATATCATAAGGCTTGGAAAGGACATCTGTGAGGTTGATCTGAGCCCGAATTTGTCTTCTGACTCTTACGCGTGTCACAGCATTTCCGATTTTGTTGGATACGGAAATGCCAATGCGTGCGTGTAAGTCGTTGTTTTCAGCATAGAATACCGAAACGGACGAATTCTTTCCGGCGCAATGTCTTTGGTCTAGTACTGTTTTGAAATCCTGAGACTTCTTTAAACGATATTCTTTTTCCATTGTTGCAACCGAAAAAGAACTCAGGTATTAGGCCTGAGTTAAATGAGCTCTACCCTTAGCTCTTCTTCTGGCTAAGACTTTTCTACCGTTCTTGGTAGCCATTCTGGCTCTGAAGCCACAGGTATGAGCTCTCTTGATTTTGCTTGGCTGATAAGTACGTTTCATAGGTTTATTCCCTCCTAAATAACAATGTAATTAATGCGCACAAAAAACGCATGTAGGCATATTATATACTTCGACCCCTAAAAAAACAACAAAGTCTTATATATATTTTATATATATATTCCGTGCGCGCAAGGTTTATTTGACATTTTGGCTGTCATTCTGGCGTTCTTGTTCTTCAACAAGATGTTAAAAATCATTTTAAGATGGTATCCCTATTCTCGTTATGGAGGAGTGATTTGCGATTTTTGAATGGGGTAGAAAGAAAAAAATAAAATTTATGAAATTGATATGAGAAATTGTCATGCAAATGTTATAAAATCTAGTTATATAGTATCGAAACATATCATGTTTCTGATGTTATGCAAAAGCAGTTTGTGGGACGGAAACAATTTGTCATAATTTTTTGCTGTTTTATTATAAATTCAATCTTTCTTTTGCTGTTTTACATTATAATAGTAAAATTGGAGTTACAAACATGAAAAAACTGGAAATGAATGATAGCCGAATCGATGTCTATAAATGGATCAAGATTGGCCAGGCTTCCATATTGATGGTTCTTGGTATCTTGTTTATCATCAATGCCTGGGTGAACAAAGATAATGAAGCTAGCGGAAGCGTGATGCTTTCTATCTCCGTTGGTATTGTGGTTGCTGTTTATGGTGTTCTTGATATCTTATCGGGATACTTCCTTTATCGCAATCCATATAACCATGAAGTCATATTTGGTGCTGTACTGTTGACTGCGGCTGTGATTCTCTTTATCAAACTTGATATCATCAATGAAATTCTTTCCTACTTCGTTTCCATCTTCGTCATTATCATTTCCGCATTACTTATTCTTCACGGCATAGATAAAATCGCCGGTAAGAGCGTTGAAAAATCCACGGTTCAAGCTGTTTTGGCCTTTGTTCTTGCTGCCTTGCTTCTCGGCAGTGGTATCATCTATTTGATCATGTATGTCAGCAATAAGGCTGCTGTAGAAAATTATATGCTGTTAGTTGTTGGTGCTGTATTGTTCATCTTAGGTATCTCTTCTTTATCTGTCCTGTTAGTCAAGATCAGAAACACCAAGAGAGCCATCAAGGAAGAGCAACTCAAAGAAAAGACCGCCAGCAAACCAAACACCGATCATCCAACCAACACCAATGTCAAAATCATCGATATCTCTGACTTAAGAAAACATCATAAAAAGAATAGTGATACTGCTAGCCTGGTTGTGCTAAACCAGGACAAAGAAGACAAAGAAGACAAAGAAGACGTGGAAGAACAAGAATGACGTTTGTAACAATCTTAAAAGCTATCTTTACTACATATCATGTCGATGCTTGTTATGTCGCTGACAATATGGGAATTGAGGATGAGGTAGTAGAAGCCTGGGAAAGAGGTGAAAGCCTACCTACAAAAGAACAGCTCGAGAAGTTTTCCGAGATGTTTGCCATCCCACTTTCAACATTAGAAAAATCAGTAAAATAGGCACGAATGTGCCTATTTTTTAAAAAAAGAGGTGCTTATGGCTCAAAAAAGATGTCTGACAATTCAGGATTACAGCTGTATGGGACGCTGTTCCTTGACTGTCGCCTTACCTATCCTTTCTACTGCTGGAGTAGAGACGATTGGTCTTCCTACCGCTATTTTATCTAACCACACTGCCTTTGAAGATTGGACTTATACTGACCTAAGTGCAGAGATGCTGAAGAATGTGGATATGTGGGAAAAATATAACCATCATTTTGATTGTATCTATACCGGATATCTAGGAAATGGTCAGGCTGAGATCGTTGAAAAAATCATCAAAAGACTCAAAAAGGAAGATGCCATTGTCGTTGTTGATCCCGCCTTTGGTGACAACGGAAAACTCTATTCTGGATTTGATGAAAGACATGTTTCTGAGATACGTTCCTTGCTCAGATATGCGGATATCATTTGTCCTAATGTCACGGAGACTAGTTTCCTTCTCGGTGTGGAATACCCAGGTGAGGAAGTAGATGAAATCACCACCCAGAGAATGGCGACCTCTCTTTCCCAATATGGTCCAGGAAAGATTGTTGTCACGGGTGTCAAAGGTGAAGATGACAAAGTAGGATGCTCCATTTTTGACCGCGAAAAAAAGAGTCTGGACTATTATTTCACTGAACCACTACCAGGGATATATCATGGTGCAGGAGATAGTTTTGCTAGCGCACTGACCGGGTGTCTATTAAATGGCCTTTCGTTAAAGACGGCAGTAAAAATTGCTCATGACTTTGTTCATAAAAGCATGCAACAGAATATCAATGATGGCGTAGATGGAATCCTTTATGGACTGGAATTTGAAGGACAGTTACGTTACCTTTATCAGTGTATTCAAAAAGCCAAAAAGAATAGTTAGAACATAAAATGCCGGCAGATAACTGCCGGCAATATTTGTTTTAAATTAGTATTCGAAGGATGGGTTATCTTGAACCTTTTCGATATCAGAGAACTTGGCTGGGATGGTGCTGTAACGACCAAAGAGAGTAATCTGGATGGTGACTTCACCACGTTCAGTATCGATAGATTCAATCGTACCTTCGTTATCCTGGAAGGTACCGGTGAGAATCTTGACCTGATCGCCAACCTTGTATTCGGAATAGATATCTGGATCTTCGATATGCATTCTCTTTAAGACTGGTTCGATTTCTTCTCTTGGGATTGGGAATGGCTTGGCACCCTTACCAGAGGAACCGGTGATACCAGAGACACCTGGAGTGTTTCTGACGACGAACCAAGTTTCATCAGTCATGATCATTTCGACGAAGATGTAACCTGGATAGTAGTTCTTAACCTTGATCTTAGGAACCTTCTGACCGGTCTTTTTGTCGACGGCCATCTTCTGCTTGCCGTTTTCATCAAGAACTGGTTCTTCATATTCCGCACAGATGACGCGGAAGATCTTATCGGTCATGTTGAAGGATTCAGCTCTCTTTTCCAAAGCTTCCTTAACCTGACGTTCTCTCATGGCGAAGGTGTTGATGACGTACCAGGCTTTTTCTGGTAATTCACCATCGCTATCATCATCTTCGTCAGGGTTGACCTGGCCGATGAGTGGGTTATAGGATGGATGTTTTGTTTCTTCGTTTAATTCGGCTTCTTCAGAAGTCTTGATTTCATCTAATTCCATTAAAATAATCCTCCATTATGAAATAACATGGCAGCAGCGCTGGTAGCATCAGCGGAACTGGTCTTGGATGGGATGGCGTTTTCGAAAGCTTTCATGATCTGAACCGTGAGGTAGTCACTTAAGACGGTACCTAAAGCAGCGACAGTAGCGATGACAACGACAACCGCAACAGCCTTCCAAAGAGTCTTCTGATCTGGCCAGCGAACTCTTCTTGCTTCTTCAGCGACACCACGGAAATACTTAGAAATCTTGTTCATGTATTATTTTCCTTCCTTGTGAATTGTGTGCTTACCGCACTTAGGGCAATACTTTTTGGTTTCGAATCTGACGCCGTCTCCCTTTTTCTTGGAGGCGTTATAGTTTCTTGAACCGCATTCGGTACAGACTAACGCGACTTTTTCTCTCATTCGTATCACCTCACATTGTGTCAAATAAAAAGTCCCCTTTTTGGGCGACCAAGTATATTATACGGATATATTTTGGAAATTCAATATGATTTTCTTTTTCTTTATAAATGTGCGTGCGTATCGTGCATCGCGCACACGCGCACATAAAGAAAAAATTTAAAAATATTTTTAATCAAAAACTTCCGTATTTATCGGCATTTTTGAAAATTATATAAAAAAATTAGCACTCAACACTTGCAACTGCTAAAAATATGGCTATAATATAATTAGCACTTGAAAGAGTAGAGTGCTAAAAACAAATATAGGAGGCGCAGATTATGGCACAAATGAATGTTGAAGAAAACAACAGAAGAGAAGGTTATGGAGTAGACAGCTACTATCATCCATTCTGGTCCTTGTTCAATGATTATTTCTCTGAAAACGAGGCAACTGACGTCATGAAGACTGACATCTCCGAAAATGACGACGGCTATGAACTTGAAGTAGAAGTCCCAGGTGTAGACAAGAAGGATATTCGTCTCTCCTTAGACAAAGGCTATCTTTCTATTGCTGCTAAGGTAAATAAGAAAGAACGTCATGGTCATGGCAAGAACCTTCGTATGGAGAGATACACGGGTTCCTTCTCCAGAAGTTTCTATGTTGGTAACAATGTCAAGAAAGAGGATATCTCTGCTGCTTGCGACAATGGTATTCTGACCATTGATATCAAGAAACCAGTAGAAACCAAACAAGAAGAAAAATTTATCGAAATCAAGTAAATCAATTCCAATAAATATTTCCTTTTCTCAACGGTGGTGAGTGTTGCACCACCGTTTTAATTTTGTTCTACTGAAGTGCAAAGTTACAACAAGTAAAAACATAAATCGTGTGAGAAATGATTGCGGATATTTAACATGCACGTTATAATATGAAAAGAAAAGAGCAATGTCTGCTCATTTGTGTATGAAAGGAGATTTGTTGAATCACGATGTGTTTCTTTTAGTCATGTTGGCAAGAACAATCATTGTTTTTGATGATCAAGGTGTAAATGTGGTTCATAAAATCTGAAAGCGAGGAATGAATATGAAAATGAGAAAGTTGTTATGGCTATTTCCGCTCCTATTAGCTTCTTGTGGAAAAGTGGTGGAAGAGCACCCTTCCATTGGCGGGTTGAGCGTGGAACAGGCGACATTTATTCGAACTTCTTATTATGAGAACTACAAAGCAATCTATGAAGAAGTGGATGTGGATTACGTTAATCACCTCTCTATTGTGAGAGATTATGGTGTGTATAAAGATAGTTATCTTGTCGCGATTTTTAATACCAATCATAATGTCATTATCGCTGATGTCATACCCTATAAGGTGTTTGTTAAAGGGTATTGTCTAGATGTCTTTCTCAATGCTTCTTATTTTATGATTGTTTGTACCTTTGAAGGTACAATCTATAGTCCAACAGAAGCATATGAAAAAGAGATTCTGACTACTCAGGATTTAGAAACGATCGCCTCCTTGGATGATTATTATCAGGGTGAATATGCAAATTACTAACGATTGATGGCTGGATTGTTTAAACTATTACCAACAAATAGAGGAACAAAAACATGAAAGCGTTGATCACAGGTGGTACGTCTGGTATTGGCCTAGCGATGGCTAGGGAATTGCTGAAGAAGAATTATGAAGTGATTCTCGTCTCTCGTAAAGAAGGCGATTTAGAAGAATTAAAGAAAGAATATCCTTCTTCTCATATCACCTTCAGGTCATATGATCTATCCAAGAAAGAAGATTGCTATCGTCTTTTAGATGAAACCAAGGAGATGGATTTTGATATCTTTATCAATAATGCTGGCTTTGGTGATATCGGTAGAATCAACAAGACTTCTTTAGAGAAAGAAGTGGATATGGTCATGGTCAATGATGTGGCCACTTTGATTTTGGTCAAAGAATTCCTCTTACGTTTCATGAAGAAGGATCAAGGTAGAATTATGATGGTTGCCAGCGCCGCTGCTTTTGGTGTGGCTCCATATATGAATGTCTATTATGCAACAAAGGCTTTTGTCTATTCTCTTGCACACGGATATTACCGTGAATTAAAAGATAACAAGTCTCATGTCGCCCTCTCTGTTCTTTGCCCTGGTCCAGTCAAGACCAGATTTGAAGAGACCGCCAACGCCAAGTTCAATGTTGGTTCCTTGTCGAAAGAAAAGTGTGCCCATATTGCCATCAAAGGTTTGCTGAAAGGCAAATTTGAAATTGTTCCAACAATGAAAATTAAGGCCGGACATCTCTTCTCTCACTTTGTTCCAAAGAGAATGATATCCAAGGCCTTAAGAAAACAATCTGAAATGAAAGATTAAGGTTTTAATCTTCTAAAAGTTTGTTTTTGATCGAATTGATCGTTTCTTGTGAAACACCGCAGTCAAGTAAGAAGGAGTTAGCTTGTTCAGAAAGAGTATCTCCTTCTAAAGCTTTTAAGTCCTCTATATATGTTTTTGGATCTTCTTCGGTTCTGGTGCCACCGATTTTGCCAAGATTGGTCAACAGATAATCTTTATACAAATCCTCTTCCCTCATGCCTACTAATGCGCCAAGAAGGAAGAAGGTGACACCGGTTCTATCAGCGCCATGTGAACAATGGAAGTAGACTGGATAAGTGGAAACAGATAATTGTTCCATCACTTTCTTGATGGCGTCTTTACATTCCGTCATGAAATTATCTTTTCTACGATAATCCCAAGGAATATTGTAATAAGTAACTTCAGGAATGACTTCGTTGGTGAAGTTACCATTTTCGTTGTAGTTGTTATCCGTGACGTTCATACGAACATCGATCTCGGTCTTGATGTTGAGATGGTTGACCATTTCTTCAAGACCAGCAGAGGTGATTTCAAGATACATGGTATCCGATTTAGATGTGTTTAATGTCGCTCCGCGATAAAGTACACCTTGTTTTAACTTCTTACCATTAGATAAGGGCCAGGAAGTGAAATCTCTGACATTGGTTACCCCATCAAGATAAATGGGACGATAGATGCTATCCTTGATTTTGAAGTGATAGATATTAGATGTTTCGAAATGATCATCACTTGAAAAACGGGCGTAGTAATCCTGCTGTAATTCTCCGTTATAGAAATCATAACTATTGGTTTTACAGGTGGTCTGATAATAAGTATCAAAGGTATTGGTGGTAGAAACTTGGACCTTGTATTCCTGATCTGCAGTCTGGAATTCGCTGCTGAAATCGATATGAACCGGTTCAGGAATAGAGCGTTCCTTTCCGCCATAGCCATAACGGAAGTATTGATCGTATGTGTTGTTGATGAGACCGTCCTGATATTGATTGTGAATGGAAAACTCACCTAGTTCGATTGTTGTTGACTTCTTGACACTGCTATTTGTTCTAGCGGTGCAGCCACCTAATAATAAGACAAAAGCCAATGATATTGATTTGATTGTATTTTTCATGTTTCACATCCTTCAATTCATTATACTATGAAAGAATTTGGTTTTTTCTAGCAGTTTCTAAAATTGCGATAAATACGGACTTTTTAATCTGTTTTTGGTGGTTGCAAAGAGAAAAATTAGCACTTGACACTTGCAATTGCTAATTTGTGGGCTATAATATGAAATAGTCGTCAAATCGAATTAAAATTCGGAGGAATTAAACAATATGATTAAACCTTTAAGAGATTATGTCGTCTTAGAAAAACTTCCAGAGGAAAAGAAGGTCGGCTCTATCATCATCGCCACTGTCAAAGACAATGAATCTGCTGTTGCCAACGTTATCGCTGTTGGCCCAGGCTATACCGACAAAGATGGTAACAAGGTCACTGTCGAAGTCAAGGTTGGTGATAAGGTTATCTATAAGAAGTATTCCACTACTGATTATGAAGAACAGGGCAAGAAGCTCATGCTCATCAAGGATCAGGATATCATTGCTATCGTTGATTAATTCACGGAGGTAAATAAATTATGGCAAAGAGAGTTACTTACGGCAAAGAAGCCAGAGATAATATGTTACGTGGTGTTGATATCTTAGCCAACACCGTCAAATTGACCTTAGGTCCAAAAGGTAGAAACGTCGCTTTGGATTCCGGCTATGGTTCTCCAAAGATTGTCAACGATGGTGTCTCCATCGCGAGAGAAATCGAATTAGAAGATAAAGAACAGAATGCTGGCGCTAAGCTTGTCTATGAAGTTGCTAACAAGACCAATGATGTCGCTGGTGATGGTACCACCACCGCTACTGTCTTAGCTCAGGCTATGATTCACAATGGCTTCAAGGCTGTCGACACTGGTGCTAACCCAGTTCTTGTCAGATCTGGTATTGATAAAGCTGCCAAGACTGTTTCTGAAGAATTATTGAAGAGTTCCAAGAAGATTTCTACTTCTACTGATATTGCTGCTGTTGCTGGTATTTCTGCTGGTGACACTGAAATCGGTAATACCATTGCTGAAGCTATGGATAAAGTTGGCAAGGATGGTGTCATCACTGTCGAAGAAGGCAAAGGCTTTGATACCACTCTTGATGTTGTCCAGGGTATGCAGTTTGATAAGGGTTATATCTCTCCATACATGGTCACCGATTCTGAAAAGATGGTTGCCGAACTTGAAAATGCCTACATCATGGTCACCGACCAGAAGCTTAGCAACATCCAGGACGTCTTACCAGTCTTACAGTCTGTCGTTGAAGCTCATAGACCTCTTCTCATCATCGCTGATGATGTAGACAATGATGTCGCTTCTACTTTGATTGTCAACAAGCTTCGCGGCACTTTCAATGTTGTTGCCGTCAAGGCTCCTGAGTTTGGTGATAACCAGAAGAACATCCTTCAGGATATCGCCATCATGACTGGTGCTAACTTCTACTCTAAAGATTTATCCATGCAGCTTAAGGATATCACCATCAATGATTTAGGTGCTGCTAAGAAAGTCAAGGTCACCAAGGATAACACCACCATCGTCGATGGTGCTGGTGATCCAGAATCTGTCGCTAACAGAGTTGCTGAATTGCGTGGTCAGGTTGCTGAAAGCAAGTCTGATTATGATAAGAAGAACCTTCAGAAGAGAGTTGCCAAGCTCTCTAGCGGTGTTGCTGTCATCCGTGTCGGTGCCACCACTGAAACCGAAATGAAGGATAAGAAGTTGAGACTTGAAGATGCTATCAACGCTACTGCTGCCGCTGTTGAAGAAGGTGTTGTCGAAGGCGGTGGTATCGCTCTTATGAAGGTCTATAAGAAACTTAAGGGCAATCTCAAGGATAACAACACTGATGTCCAGAAGGGTATCGATGTTGTTCTCAATGCTTTGACCGCTCCTTTATATCAGATGTCTGTCAATGCCGGTTTTGATGGCAACGATGTCATCGATGCTTCTAAGGTCAGAGCTGATGAACTCGGCTTTGATGCTAAGACTGGCGAATGGATCAACATGATGGATAAGGGTATCATCGATCCAACCAAGGTCACTCGTTCTGCTGTTATGAACGCTGCTTCTATCTCTGCTTTGTTCATCACCACGGAAGCCATTGTCACCGAAGTTCCTAAGAAGGAACCTGCTATGCCAGCTGGTGCTCCAGGTATGGGCGGCATGGATTATTAATCGAATCTGTTTTAAAAAACTTATGACCGTTTCGGCTTTGTCCGAGACGGTCATTTTAAATTTATATACTATTAAATAATGTATTTGTTAAAATAGAGTAGTTTCTCTATAAATGGAGGTTTCTTTATGTCTGAAGAAAAGAGTAATGAAAAAGTGTTGATAATCCAGAATTCCAATCATAAGAATGGCCCACGTCTGACCATGGCTGATTATGGTCGCAGTGTCAAACACTTCAAGTGGTGGATTATCGGTATATCTTTGGCTTGTGGTCTTGTCGGTTATCTAGGTTCTCATTTCATCTTGAATCCAAGCCGTGAAAAGATGACCACCAACATCGAATACTCTTTGGCTTTGAACTCGGATGAAAATGGTAAGCCAGTCACCTATCTCGATGGTACATCCTACAAATATTCTGATATCATCTCCGAAGATAACATTCGTGGTGTATTAGCTCAAAAAGATGAAAACGGCAATGCGATCTGGCATTATGATTATGGTTCCTTGATGAACAAGAACGCCTTCTCTATTGCTCCTAAGCAATATAGTGTGACGACAGGTGAAGATACCACCACCTTGGTGGATTCTGATACTCAGTTCATCATCACGACTACCCCAGCTGCTTTTGGTGGCGCGGATAACGCGAGAAATTTCTTGAGAGCCTTAGTCAAATATGAAATCAACAGAGCCAGTAATGCGATTGGTTCTTATTCTTTTGATTACTATCTCCCATCCACTCAAGGTACATTCCAGACTATGGAATTCTCAACCATGGTGGATCAATTATCTAACCAGTACAAATATCTTTCTTCCGCTTATGGAAAAATGATGACAAAGTTTAGTGGTTCTTTTGTTGTCGATGGCAGAAAGATTTCCGATTATTATCGTGAATTTACCGCCAATTATACGGAGAGCCAGTTTGCTAGTCTGTCCGGTCGTCTTTTAAACGATAAGTTGGTCAATATTTCTTCTACTGCTGAAGCTAACGACAAAGTGAAGGAATATGCTAACCTGAAAGCTTCTTACGAAAAAGACTTCAAGGAGATTCTTTCTTCTCTTACGACAAATCGTGCCTTGTTAGCAAGTCTTACCAGCATTGCTCAGCCAACCGAAAATATTGCTGAACAGATCAATAATCTCACTGCTTCTATCGAATCCTTACAGAAAAAGAAACAGAAGATGATCTTCGAATTGGAGAACATCGGTTATTCGGTGACGGAGACTGAAACGGAAATCACCGTCAAGGAACTTCCATTTGAAGATGAGAATCATAACCCAATCAATACGGATACTTATCTCTACAAATTGAAAAATCACGATGAAGAGTGGATTGCATCCTGTGTGAAATTCAAGACGGATTTATGTGTTCTTTTCTCCTCTTTGGATAACGATACAGACTCCGCCTCTAAAATTTATAGAACTGCTTATCAGACTGGTAACTACAACACCATCATTGTCTCTGAAGCTAACATGGGCACCTTGACTGGTCATATCAGCAATATGATTGTTGCCGGTATTGGCTTAGTCGGTGGTTATCTTGCTACATCCTTTATCTTTGCGGAAATCTATATCAATAAGCCTAAAAAGGACGAATTAGAAACTGCTGAATAAAAGCAAATCTTACTAGCCACACCACGAGTGTGGCTTTTTAAATGGAATATATCCTTTTAACAATCCTTGAATGTAAATTTGGATTGTTTAGAAAACAAAACTGGTAGTCTGAGTGATGAAAACACAATATTTTGACAAAAAATGACAACTTATATATCACTATTTGTTATAATTGAAATCAGATAGGGGATTTTTTTATGGAAGAAAGAAAAGATGATCTTTATATCACTCAGACAAACCTGCTGTCCTGCGAGGATGTCGTAGCTTATTTGTGGAACAAATATGATAAAGTTTCTTTTCCATTCAAACCCGCTGGTGCCAAAAGCATAGAGGACAAAGTCACCTATGGTGACAAGATGGATGGTGCTTTAATCAAAAAGAGATTCCAGATTTCCGTAGATGATATGCGTCATATCGGCCTTAAGAACCAACAGGAATATGATGTCGATCATATGGAATTTTCTACTTTTGATAATGATAAGACTGTCTTATCTCAAGGTAACCTTATCATTATCTATCGCCCGATTGAGAAATTCTATTATGTTCTTTTGCTCACTGATGAGACAAATCTGAAACTGATGATAAAGTGCACTCAGAAAAAGAAGTTATTTGATTCCTTCCCAACGGAGACGGTGTCGTTTTATTAAGGATTTTTGCTGGTAGCCCAGCTTTAACTCTATGAAAAACATTATTATTCAAGACGCGTACGGCAACAATATTGAGTTTAGCCGCATCATCTTTGGAGGATCCAATGTTTCTTTTCTAGAAAGAAAACTCCCCAGTGATTTCCTTTCGAAATGTCTCAATTATGATATGTTTACCATCGACACAGCCCGTGTCTATGGTAAAGGTTTAAGCGAGGAGATGATTGGAGAATGGATGCAAAGATACCATATTCCTCGAGATAAGATGACCATCATCAGCAAATGCTGTCACCCTGCTTTGGCTATTCTTCCTCGTTTGAATCGTACTCAGGCCTTTAAGGATATTGAGGCGTCTTTGAAAGCGTTGAAGGTTTCTTATGTGGATTGCCTTTTGCTCCACAGAGATGACCCATTAAAGAAACCAGAAGAAATCATCACGTTCATGAATGAGATTGTTTCTCGCGGTTATGCGAGAAGTATCGGTGTTTCAAACTGGAAAGCAGAACGTATCAAGAAAGCCAATGATTTTGCTAGAAATCATGGCATGACACCATTTTGTATTGCTGAGAGTCAATTCTCCTTAGGAACAAGAGTCAAAGATCCATGGCATAACGGTACTCTTTCTATCACTGGTATGGATCAAAGTAAGGAAAGAGAATTCTATCTTAAAGAGAAGATGCCGTTCTTGTGCTTCTCGGCTTTAGGCGATGGTTTCTTTGCTGGCAAGATCAGACATGATGATATGGATATCAAGAAGAAACTTTCTCGTACATCGTATTCTGCTTATTATTCTGAGCATAATCTAGAAGTGCTAAAAAGAGCTGAAGAATTAGCGGCTAAGAAGAATTGTTCTGTTTCTGCGATTGCCTTAAGTTATTGTCTGAATCAGGAAATAGAGATGGGTGTTGTCGTTTCTGTTTCTAGTGAAGAGAGGATTGTTGAGAATCTTAAGGCGTTGGAGATAAAGTTGACCAAAGAAGAATTAGATTACCTGACCATCTGAGGATGGTCAGTTTTTCATGTTTTTGATTAGTTCAGAAATCTTTTCATTTATGTGGAGATTTCATCTTCTAAGTTTGTTGTATGATTGTAGGAGAATGTAAAGGGATGAATAAAAACATTAACTTATTGTTTTCGGTTCTACTACTTGTAGGATGTGGTTCCAATACTAATGTGAACTACACTGGTCAGATTCCTAAGAATCAAGGACGAGTTCATTTGGAACTAGATAACTATAAGTCAATCGCTTCTTTCGCAAGCAAGGATTTGGTTCCTTTCCTTTTTGAAGAGGCTGAAAACAGTACATGTTCTCCTGCAAGCTATGCTTTGGCGCTTGGTGGAGTGGTGTCTGCTAGCGCCAACGTAGAGTCTTTTGCTACTAAGAGTGGATTTTCTTTCACCGATTACCAAAAGGAATTCAAAGGATTGCTCAATGGTTTGAATTGGATAGAACAGAAGAATTCTTTGCGCTCTGCTGTTTTATATCAGCAGATTGGTCCTTCTTTGGCTTTTGATGATGCGAAAAGAGAAAAGATGGCTGGTGAATATATCAGTTCCATGGTTTCTTCTCATGAATCTTATTTAGAAGATGCACAGAGCTTTTTCAAAAATGAAATTGATTTAGATCTGAAACTTCCTCAACTTACCAATGAGGATGATATGATAGCTACTTATGGTGCATTGAAATTGCTTGATTACTTCTCCTATGATGCGCCAGATGTGAAGAATGACTTCTATGTTGGGGAAGGAAAGAAGATATCCGTAAATACGTATTCTTTGGCTTCGAGCGAACGTGACTATTATGAAAATGATAAGTACGCTTCTCTTTGTCAGAGAATCAACTGTACCGATGTGTTCTTTATCTTACCTAAGGATGGTGTGGAACTGCTTGATATTGATCCTTATCAAGCTTATCTGGATTATTTAAGTAAGGCTGAAACGGTAAATGTTACAGGTTATCTTCCATATTTCCATGTAAAGAATCAAATCGATATTACTTCTCCGGTCAGACAAAAGAATAGCGATAAGAAAATCCGTTTCTTTGATAAGTTACTTAAAGAAGATGTCGACCGCGAGTATCTTGATGTGGATAGTGCTAAGCAGGTCAATGACTTTGAATTCTCCCCTAAGGGTGTCAAAGGTGAATCTGTTACTGTTATTGCCGTTGCTTCGGAAAGTGCACCAGTAGAACAAAAGAGTGTAACCTTCAAAGTCGATAAACCATTTTATGCCTTATCCCTTTATGACGATTTTCCACTATTCATTTCAAAAATAACTGACCCGAGCAAATAAACGTGCTAAACTACTTCCATCATGAAAGTATCAAACCATACCATTCGACTCTTACAAGCGCATGATGAGAGTGCTTTTGATGAAGTTTATCAGAAGTTTTTTAAACTACTTAAACACGTTGTTCTGAGTTTGATACCCTCAGATTCCATTGCAGATGACATCGTCCAGGAAGCCTTCTTCAAGATGTATCTGAATATTGATGATTATACTTACAACGTCAGTTTCAGTTCCTATCTAGTCACCATTGCCAGAAACATTGCTCTCAACCGCATCAAAGAAAGCAAACGTTTTGCCAAAGACTACGACATGGATCAAGTAGTCGACCAATCCAATGTAGAAAAGAAAGCCTATCAGTCCATCTTGCTCGATAAGATTCGAGCCCTGCTTGATGAAGAAGATTATGAAATCTTCGTCATGCGAGCCTACTTCGAATTGCCGTTTAATGAAATTGCTGAAATCTTCAAAGCCAGCGTCTCTTCGGTGACAAACAAATATCATCGCGCGGTGAAAAAGATCAATAAAGAAATAAAATTATGAACAAGAAATTAAAGAATCAGATCTTCCAGGAAATTGAAAAAGAAGACAATTATCGTGATAGATCACATGAGTTGAAATCTCATATTCTTTTTGCTGAAAAAGAAGAGAGAAAACCTCGTTTCTGGATTCCTGTCTTAACTGCCTCTTTAGCGGCTTTTGCTGCTGTGGCAATCATGGTTCCTACTCTTGTCTTGAACAATGACAAAACCAGCAATATCTCTAATCCGATTGCTGATGTGGAAACAGATGAAGCGGTCGCTAACAATAAATCTCATGACACCATTTCTTCTACCCAGGAGCAGGTTGCTGAATCCGGAATTAACCAGTGGAGAAACTATTTCTCCAGGATTGCTGAACAATATCGCCATACGTTCGAATTTGATAATCTCCAGGTGACTTGTTACCCTGGTATCTTAGAAGATGAGGTGACCATTGGTATGGGTTATGAGGTGAAAGTGGATAATCACTTTGATTTTGATGATAGCCTTTTATCATTCAAGGTTAACGATTCTCTTGCAGAAAAGGAGAAAGTCTGTGCTGATCAATGTGGTTATTTCGAAATCGGACAGACTTTAGACAAAAAAACAATCACCGTCATCTATGGCAGTGATAAAGAGCCTTTCGAGATGGATTTCTCTTCTCTTTCCTAAAAGGTTAAACGCATTTGATACCATTTGACATCTCCGCGTGTAGCAAATAAAACGCCTTCATTCTGATACCCGAACTTTTCGTAGTAGGGTATCAGTTTTTCTTTACACGTTAGTACGATGCCTTTTCGACCTTCTTCTTTGGCTTTATTGATGAAGTGTTTCATCAAGTAGGTACCATAACCCCTATGCTGATAGATAGGACGAGTGGCAAAACCAAACACCATCTGCCACTCTCCTTCTTCATCATGAAGTGATGGACTTTTATACATGATATCGGCTAAATCCTTTTGATCGGTGGTAAATCCATTGATGAAGGCGATGATCTTATCTTTTTCAACAAGCACATAAAAGTGATTAGGATATGTCTTGAGTCGTTCTTTGAGTTTTTCTTTGCTGCAGGCTTCTTGGGCCAAAAAGGCCTTATATTCAATCTGATAGATTGCTTCTAAATCAGCTAGAGATGCATTTCTGATATTCATGATTCTATATTAGCACATGTTGGTTATTGCATAAACAATCAAAATCAATCATAATAAAGCAGAAGAGGAACACAAAATGGCGGATAACATGTTTACTAGTGAGCGTTTCAAACTCATTTCCGATTATTTGAAAGAACATTCCAGAGCGACAGTCGATGAATTATCACATGTCTTATACGTCTCTCCAGCGACGGTCAGAAGAGATCTCACGGAGATGCAGAAACTTGGTATGATTCAAAGAACCCATGGCGGTGCTGTGTTTATCGACAGTGTCGATGAGGTCAATATTTTTGTTCGTATCGAAAAAAATGCGGCCGACAAAGAAAGAACCGCTAGTATTGCGTTAGACAAGATTCCGTTCTTCAATACGATTTTCATCGACAACTCTTCTACCTGTCTTGCCTTAGCAGAACGCATGAATTTCCAGTACAAGACAGTCATCACCAACGGCTTACAGCTGGCGGTGAAGTTATCGACCAAAAAAGATGTCAAAGTCATTTTCTTAGGTGGCTTTATTCAGTATTCCTCTTATTCGACAGATGGTTCATTGGCCACGGATATGTTAAATCGTTTTCACATGGATTTGATGCTTTCAAGTTGTGCGGCGATTCGTTCTGATGGCACTTATGAATCTACCTTAGGTACAATGGAGATCAAACATGCTGCCGCTTTACGCTGCGACAAGCATATTCTTCTTGTCGATAAGAATAAATTTGATTTGTCTCTTCCTTATCGCACCTGTGAATTAAAAGATTACGATATGATCATCACCAATGCGACGGATATGATGATCGAGCCCTATAAGGAACTTGGATTCAATATCATCAATAAATAACTATCATGAAAAGAGGAATGGGTGTTTGCTTTATCCCGTTTTTAATCCTATCAGGTTGTTCTGATAGGAGTTTTGTCAGAAACGAAAAAGTCAAAGTCATGGTAGAAAGAAGTCATGACTATTATGTTGAGCACCCGATTGAAGAAGTTGAAAAAGGGGAAGATATCACTTTCCATGTTCATTTGTTTACCCCAGGTGAAGTAACCTATGTCTCTTACGAGAATCATGAAATTCTCAATGTGACCAACACCGGTTTTGATTTGCTTTTAAAAGACATTCAGTACTCTTTTATTGTCAATATGGAAGTGAGTAAGCAAGGATTGCATTATTACGGAAATGGTGGCTTGAACAAAGATGGAAGAGAGATGGTTTTCTCTCCTATTCATAACTATCATTTAAGAGAAAACAGTCTGAATGCTTATTCGATATTCCATAAAGAAGGCTATCTTCCTTTAGGATGGAACACTTCTTCAGATGGTAGTGGAACCTTTATCTCTTTTGGTTCACGAATACCCAAAGGTGTCTCTTCCTTATATGCGATGTGGATCAAGGAAAGTGACCCTTCTGATTTTGAAGTGACCCAGGCTGGAAGTCAGTTAGAGATTAAGAAATATCTTGGCGATAAGACAGAAGTTGTCATCCCTTCTTATATCAATGGTAAGAGAGTCACAAGCATCGGAGCAAATTCTTTTATCAGTTCCACACTAAAACGTGTCGTCTTAGGAAAAAACATTCTCAATATCAAAGAAAATGCGTTCTTTGAAACTTCCGTAGAAGAAGTCTATCTTTGTGATGGCATTGTTCAGATGGATCCTTTTTCTTTCCCTTCTACGGTCAAAAAGATTCATATCAATGCTGTTGATCTACCATGTTTTTCTGGCACTTATTATGATACTTTCCCAGATAAGATTGATTATCTGGATATGATCAAGGATCAAAAGAAAATCGTCTTGTTTTCTGGTTCATCTACCCGTTATGGCTACGACTCAAGGCTGATTGAGGAAGCCTATCCTGATTATGCTGTTTCCAATATGGGTGTATTTGCCTATGTCAACATCAAGCCTCAGCTTGATGTCATCACCCATTTCATGAAAGAAGGAGATATCTTATTATCTTCTCCTGAATTTGATAATCATTGCTTAGAGAATCAGTTTGGTACCAACAACGAGTTTGAATGGAATCTTTTTGCCTTCTTTGAAAGCAATTATGATTTGTTGGATTATATCGATGTCTCCTCTTATCCTTCTTTCTTTTCTTCCTTATCCACGTTTTTGAATGAAAGAAGCCTGATGCCAAAAAGAGACTATTCCATCCTAGCCAAACAATTTGACGACGATGAAAATCGTTATTCCTTTGATACTTATGATATTGAAGGTGACTTGATACTTCCAAGAGAAGGTCACCCGACCGACACACATATCATGCAACCTCTTGATGAATATACCCTGAATACCATCACTCCAGAACTTGTGGATTGTCTTAATGATGTCTATCAATCTTTGTTAGATAAAAAACTGAACGTTTTATTTACCTTCTCTCCGAAAAACCGCAATTGCCTTAAACCGAATACCACTATCGAACAAAGAAATATCGTCGAACAATATCTCCATGATCATTTGATTGTTCCCGTGATTTCTAATTGGAGCAATCTGATTCTTCCTGGCACTTCCTTTTATAAGATCGATAATCACCTTTCTACTGAAGCGGCCATAGAGAGAACAAGACAGGTTATTTCTGATCTTTCTTTCTACATTCAGGACTGATAAGAATTGATTTCTTCTTTTTGATGATTGGAAACCCCTTTCTCATTTAGCGTTTTGTTTTGTTTGTTAAAAGAAACTACCTTCTTTTATGTGCTATAAGCCTACTAACATGATTGAATGTGATTGTTTTTGAAAATTTCAAAGAGAAAAATCGCTTACATTTCTAGTTTATGAACAACTCGATAGAAAACGAGCAAATCGTGCTCTGAAAATAGTAGAATGAAAACACCTAGTTGTCAGCGGTTTCATCACGTATTCGTTTGAAATGGTTCAACCTCTGACGCGCGCTAAACTAGGCTTCGGGATGTGTAGACATTAGACACTTTATAAAGGGGGAATTTACGTCTATGAAAAAGTCTAACTTATGGCGTGGTCTCACTGGTGCCTCTTTATCTGTCCTCGTGCTTGCAGCATTAGGTTATGGTATTGCAGACAAATTCAGAACCCAGGTAGACAACGCATTCGGAACCAGTTCCTATTTAGTTAACTCCGCTGACTCCAAATACATCTCTGACTACAAGACTGGCGAAGAACTCATGAACGCTGCCAAAGCTTTGGCTGTTCGTGAAGGTCGTGAAGGTACCGTTATCATGAAGAATGATAACAATGCTTTCCCAATCGGCAAGAAGGTCGCTTTATATGGTACAGCTTCCTACATGCCATATTATGGTCCAAACAAGGGCGGTAACAGCGATGCTGTCGATCTTGTCAAAGCCTTAGAGAATGCTGGTGTCACTCTTGATCCAACGGTCAAATCCATTTATGACAATGCTTTGAGCGTCTTTACCGAAACAGAAATTTCCCAGTGGGGTATGACAAGAAAAGTAAAATCATATCCATATGCTCCAAATGAAAGCACTGGCGATTATGATGCTAACGGCTATCAGATCAAAGAAATGCCTGTTGCCAAATTCACCGATGGTGAAGTCGGCAAAGCTTCTGACAATTGGGAAGCTACTGTCAAAGCCAATAAGAACGATGTCGCTATCGTTACTTTGATGCGTCCAGGCGGAGAAGGTGCTACCTATCGTCCTGGTGTCGCTAGAGATTTCGAAGGAAACGTCTTAAATCAGAACCCACTTGCCTTATCTCCAGAAGAAAAGGACTTGATCAAGACTGCCAAGGCCACCTGTGATAAGGTTGTTGTCTTACTCAACACCTCTTGTACAATCGAAGTCGGTCCACTTGTGGAAAAAGGTGGCGAATGTGAAGTCGATGGTCTTGCCTATATCGGTATTCCAAATGACTATCAGTTCACTGGTATTGTCGAAGTCTTGACCGGTGCTGCTAATGCCTCTGGTGCCTTAGCTGATACTTATGCTTTTGATACTGCCAAGAACCCAGCCATGATGAACTTTGGTGGTGGTTACTTAAAGGATTATCAGGATGTTGCTACCACAGCTGGTCAGGATCCACGTTGGCCAAATGCGAATGTTGAAAATGGTGCTACAGGTTCCTTTGGTGGCTCTTCCTACAATGGTGGCTGGTACATCGTTGAAGCGGAATCCATCTACACTGGTTACATGTATTATGAAACCAGATATTATGATGCTGTCTTAAATAGAGGTAATGCTCGTGATCCAAAGGGTGCTGCCAATACCTCTGACACCGTCTGGACTTACGATCATGAAGTCGCTTTCCCATTTGGTCATGGTCAGTCTTACTTAAAGAATACCCAGACTCTGAAGAACGTCAGTGTCGATAAGTCTGTCAAAGGTAATGTTGTTGCTGAAATCACAATCAAGAACGACGATACCAAGGCTGGTGACTTCTTAGGCCAGTTATACGTCCAGACTCCATACACGGATTATGACAAGACCAACTTGGTCGAAAAGTCTGCTATCAACTTCTTGGCTTCGGAAAGAATTCACCTTGAAGCTGGTGCTACTGGAACTGTTAAAGTGTCCGTCCCAACCAAGTATCTTGCTTCTTATGATTACGAAAACGCTAAGACCTATATCTTAGATGGTGGCGATTATTATTTCACCACTGCCAATGGCTCTCATGAAGCGGTCAACAATATCCTTGTTGCCCAGGGTCATGCTGCCGATGTCAAAGCCTACAATGGTTATGATGTCACTGCTGAAGCAGGTAAAGTCTACAAGTGGTCTAACGGTAGTGAATCAAATACCGATACCACTACTTTCTCTAAGTCTGCTTCTGGTGCTGAAATCACCAACAAGGTTGATGATGCTGATATCAACTACTATCTCAAGGATGAAAAGGAAGTTACCTACTTAACCAGAAATGACTGGAAGGGTACTTATCCATTAAATTACAACCTTGATGAAAATGCCCTCGCTCTTACAGATTCTGATAAGAAGGATGAATGGGTCAAGATCTTGAGAAATCAGATCTACACCATGAAGACTGATGATGAAGTTAAGAATTATGAAGGTGAAAAGAATGGTCTTACCTTTGCTGATGTCAACGAAAATGGCGATGCTTTAGGCGATATCAACAACAACTTCTGGAATAAGTTAGCCGCTGAAATCACAGCTGAAGAAGCTGTTGGCGCTGTCATCCACGGCGGTAGTGTCTCTGATAAGCTTACCAATGTTGAAAACCCAGTTGTCGGTCAGAACGATGGCCCAACTGGTTTCAATAACACTAACTTAGCCTCCAATAATGGTGAAAGTGCTGATGAGGATCCATATTTTGTCGATAAGGAATCCGCTGCTGGTAAATTCGTTCCAGCCATCAACTCTCAGACTCTCTTAGGTTCTGCTTTCTCTGAAAAATTAGCCTATGACTGGGGTGCCTTGTTAGGTAACACTGGTCTCTGGACTAGAAAGTATGAAATTTGGGGCGCTGCCTTGAACTATCATAGAACTGCTTATAATGGTCGTAACACCGAATATCCATCCGAAGATCCAATGCTTTCCAATATCATCGGTCGTGGTATCATCGAAGCTACCAATAAGTATGGTATCATCGTTGGTCCAAAGCATATCGGTTTCAACGATCAGGAACACAACCGTGCTGGTATCCAGGTCTACATGACCGAACAGAAGGTTCGTGAAACTGACTTACGCGGCTTCCAGATGGCGATTGAAGATGCTCATGCCTTAGGTATGATGGTTGCCTTCAACCGTTTAGGTGCTACCAACGTCTCTGGTAATCAGGGCTTACTCGTTGGTATTTTCCGTAACGAATGGAACTTCTTAGGTATCATCTCTACCGATATGGTCAACAACAATTACTACTTCGATCCTGTTTCTTGTGTCATGGCTACTGTTACCATGATGGCTGACTTCGCTCAGAACGATGCTTCTATCACTCAGGGTAATGGCGGTGTTGATAAGAGCTGGCCATTTGTCAATCCAACTACCATCAGAAACGATAACACTTTAGTTGAACAGGCTAGACAGAATCTCAAGTATCAGTTATTTGCTTTTGCTAACTCTGCCTTAGTCAATGTCACCACTACCAGAGTCATCCCAGCTTGGGAAGGTACGATCATTGCCTTGACTGTTGTCTTTGGTGTTCTCTCTCTTGGCGGTGTTGTCATGATTGCTCTTAATGGTTTGAAAGGAGAATAATGAAATGCTTAAAAAATTAGGTATCGGCGCATATATCGCTTGCCCAGTCGTTGTTCTCACCATTGTCAGTTGGATTCTCTATGGCATCAATGTCACTGGTGCTGGTTACTTCCATAATCAGGGCGTTCCGTTTGTTGTCTTATTCAGTATCTTCGCAATTCTTTGTGAACTCGGTGCTGTTGCCATTGCTCTCTTTGCTCCAAAAGATGGCACGATCGGTAAGGTTTGTTCCTTTGTTGAAACTGCCTTATTGCTCGGTGGTATTGTCTTCCTTATGTCTTGTGGTATGAATATCATTTCTGCTAGAGCCCAGGGTTTAGGCTATATCTTTGGTGCTGATGCAAACGCTGCTGCTGAATTCACCATGGATGATTTCAACTCTGCCGTCTTATCTATTGTCTCTGCTGTCTTCTATATTGTCACTTGTTTGATTGCCATCGCTATTCCATTCTTTGGTCTTACCAAGAAGGAAGAAACGAAGTAATCAAAACTAACCTCTTATGTCTTCGCCGAGAATCAACCCTCGGCGAAGATTTTTTCTTAGATGTGATTTATAATGATACAAAGGAGTTCTGCTATGATTTCTATTGCTAGATTCACCGTTGAGGGATTAAAGGAAAATTGCGTTACGGATAACCAACATCCTCTTTTTGCGTTCTATTATGAAAGTGAGGATGGTTGTGCTATTTCTCATGCAACAATCCGCTTTTCTAATGGTTATAAAAAAGAATTGAAGGATGAAGTCTCTTTCATTTATGATGGCCCGTTATTTGATGCTTATACACGCTATGAAGCGACTTTGACGGCGCTTGATCAAAACGGGAACACAGATAGCAAGACCATCACGTTTGAAACCGGAAAGTTGAATTCTCCTTGGGTTGGTAAATGGATTACGGATGGTTTATATGAATTCAAAGAAAAAGGTATCTCTCCTCGCATTATGACCTTCCGCAAGAAGATCATGATGGAAAAAGAAATCAAAGAAGCCAAAATCTATGCTACCGCAATGGGTGTCTATCGCATTGATTTAAATGGTAGCAAGGTTGGTAAAGCATTTCTAAAACCTGGTTTTACTTCCTACGCCAACAATCTGATGTATCAGGTCTATGATGTCAAAGGCCAATTAAAAGACGGTCAGAACGACTTGATTGTCAACGTAGCTGGCGGATGGGCTGTTGGTTCATTTGTCTTTACCAGAGTCAATCGTATCTATGCTTCTCGTCAGGCCTTGTTGATGGAACTGAGAATCAAATATAAGGATGGATCAGAAGAAGTGATTGCTTCTGATGAGACCTTTGATGTCAGTCTTGATGGCCCATATATGGTGGCGGATCTTTATGATGGTGAGTGCTATGATGCAAGAAGAGATTATGATGGTATTGCCTATCATAAAGCTAGTCTTGAGAAAGTAAAATTACAGCCTAAGATCATGGCTGATTATTCTTCGGATATACTTATCAACCGTGAGATGCCGCACTATGAAATAAAAGAAATCAACGGCAAGTGGAGATATGACTTTAAGCAGAATCTTGCTGGTGTGGTTCATCTTCATATCAAGAAAGCTCATGCCGGTCAGAGA
>JAEEGL016373223.1_pt1 | contig 24089 bp, 23 predicted proteins | sample 9134231 | NCBI WGS metagenome assembly JAEEGL01 (sample SAMN16246548, study PRJNA631951) | gut metagenome | biome: gut microbiome; feature: rumen; material: fiber-attached | host: Bos | place: Iran: Karaj | collected 2018-10
AAAAGCAACATTACCTCGTGGTCAGGCTCTGTCTCCTGCTTCAACATTGCATTACGCTGTTGCAGGGCTTTGTTATAGCGAAGGAGCGAATCCGTATAGGATGGGTCGTACTGACAGATGACCATATCTATGAAGCGACGCCTTTCCTCGCTACCCCCAGAAACAAGAACCTGGTCGGCGGGCGAAACCATTACCAGCGGAATGAGGCCAATGTGCTCCGAGATGCGCTGATAGGCTTTCTTCCCTCGTCTGACCACCTTCTTCTGCCCTATCTTCAGTCCGATGTGTATGTCTTCGGCAGTTCCGTCCTCATGCTCATAAAGGCCTTGCAGCGACATAAACTCTTGCCCGTGCCTGACACTCAGCATATCTATGCTGCTGCTATAGCTGCGGCAGAAACTCAGGAAGTGGATGGCGTCCAGGACATTCGTCTTGCCCTGTCCGTTGCCTCCAATAAAGCAATTAAGCTTCGGCGAGAAGTGCAACTCCGCCTCAACAATGTTCTTATAATTAAATATGGTAAGGTCGTTCAGTCTCATTGCTTCTGCAAAGGTAAGAAATAAAGTTGAAAGACGAAAGATTAAGGATTAAAGATTAGAGAAAAAGAATAAAAACAGGATGAAAAGGAATAATTTTTCACTTTTCATTTTTCTCTTTTCACTTTTTGTCGTATCTTTGCACGCAAATTTTTTAAAACACAATAAAATGTCAAAGAAAAAAGCAAAAGTTCAGGCTAACGAGTTCGACGAGACATTCGCAGCCTCCAAGTCATTCTTCGAGAAAAACAAGAACGCTATCCTTTACGGAGGCGGTGCCGTGCTGTTCATCATCATCGCAGCTCTGCTCATCCATCAGTTCTACATCACACCGCGCAACATCCGCGCCAACGAAAGCATCTTCTATGCAGAACAGGCTTTCATGGACGGCAACTATGAAAAGGCACTCAACGGCGACGGTGCAAACCTGGGTTTCCTCAATGTCATAGACGACTTCAAGGGCACAAAGGCCGGCAACATCGCCCGCCTCTATGCTGCCAAGTGCTATGCAGCCACCGAGAAGTATCAGGAAGCTATTGATATGCTCGACAAGTTCGACGGTTGCGGCGACGCTATGATTAGCCCTGCTGCCATCGCTCTCAAGGGCAATTGCTATGCCGAACTTGGCGATAACGAAAAGGCAGCCGACCTGCTCCTTAAAGCAGCTAAAGAGGCCGACAACAACACAATCAGTCCCACTTGCCTGCTCCAAGCCGGACAAATATTTGCTTCCCTCGGCCAGAAAGACAAAGCGCTTGACTGCTACAACCAGATTAAAAACAAGTATCAGCAGAGCAATCTCTTCTACGAGATTGACAAATACATCGAGGCTGCCCAGTAAATCAGCACCTTGTATATTGCGAACAGTAAACCGCGTAACATCTTGGCTTCCGCACTTCATAATCTTTCCGACTACGACATCCATTCCGTGCCCGATGCAACAGGCATGAAGGTCGGGATAGTGGTTAGCGAATGGAACGAGAAGATAACTGGTGCCTTGCTGGAAGGAGCCTTTCAGACGCTCATCAAGCACGGAGTCAGGGAAGAGGACATCATCGTCAAGACTGTTCCAGGAAGCTTTGAACTGGTTTATGGGTCAGCAAAGTTCGTGAACGAAGGACTTGTGGATGCCGTCATAGCCATCGGTTGCGTCATTCGCGGCGATACGCCTCACTTCGACTATATTTGTCAAGGGGCAACGCAAGGCCTGGCCGACCTGAACCTTCAGGGCAAAGTGCCCGTCATCTATGGCCTTCTCACCTGCAACACCTTTGAGCAAGCACAGGAACGCTGCGGGGGAATGCTAGGCAACAAAGGCGACGAATGCGCTGTAACCGCAATCAAGATGGTAAAAGGCTGGGAATAGCCCCCTTTCGCCTCTATAAAAACATAAAGAGCATCGCTTGGAATTACCCTTGCGGTGCTCTTTTAAGTTTCTTTTTGTTCTTTTTAAGTTTCATTAATACGCCTTTTGTTTGCTATTTGGCATTTTCTTCGTAACTTTGCACCATGAAACCATAAAATATGGTTCTCTGAGACACAATTTGAAGTTGAATTTATATTAAGGAATAAAGAAAAATGAAGAAACTGACAATCGCTGCCCTGCTCGCAATGTTTGCCGCAGGAGCTATGGCACAGACTTTCGAGAACAGCACGGTGGAAGACCGCATCGGCTATTCCAACAACAACAACGAAGACAGCATCAAGGCCGGAAGACAATACATCACCATGTTCCAGCAGGCCAATGCCAACAAGGACTGGCAGGACATGTACGTCAACTATCAGTGGCTCAAGAAGAATGCGCCCTATGCCGTCAATGGTATCTATACGCAAGGCCCGTTCATGTTCTACAACCTCATCAATACAGAGCAAGACCAAGCCAAGAAGCGCAAATACTTCGACGAGATGATGGAACTCTTCGACCTTCGCCAGAAAAACCTCGACGCCCTCAACTCTTTCGCCAAAACGAAGAGCACTCTGGGCGATGTGCTGAGCGTAAAGGCCGAATACTACAACTGGACAGCTCCAGTCGTTCTTGGCAAAGACTTTGACCTTCGGGAATCATACAAGAACTTCTCCGAAGCCATCAAGATGGTCAACGAACAGGGTGGCCGCGAAATTACCGGCTCATTCCTTCAGACCTTCTTCCTCGTTAGTGACGCAGTCTATAAGGCAATGCCAAACACGATGCGTGAGCAGTATCTGCAGGACTACCTCGACAGCAAGGATGCCTGTGAGAAAATGCTTCAGCTTGCAAAAGAGGCTCAGGCCAGCGGCGACAACGAGAAGGCATCAAAGCTTCTTGCAACTTACGATGCTCCTTTGGCCGCCATCGAGCAGACCTTCTCTGCCAGCGGCGCTGCCGACAGCACACAGATTATCGCCATCTACACTAAGAAATTCGACGCTTACAAGGAAGACATCGACAAGTTGAACAGCGCTATCAACCTGATGGCCCAAAACGACTGCGACGATGCCGACATCTACTACCAGTATGCCGAAGCAGCCTATGCTCTCCAGCCCACTTTCACAAGCGCCATCGGTCTCGCACAGAAGTCTATGAAGGAAAACCAGCTCGACAAGATGCTTGAATACTACAGCAAAGCCCTCGAACTGGCTTCCGGCGATGCAACCCGTGGTGCTATCTGCCTGAACATCTGTAATGCCCTGACTAAGAGCAAACAATACACAGGTGCGCTGACCTACGCAGAGAAAGGTATCCAGTATAATGCCGACCTGACAGGCAAAGCTTACCTCAAGATGGCTAACATCTATGCGCTGCTGGGTCAGTACGGAGAGGCCACTTCCTATTGCGACAAGGCATGCGAAGCAGACATTACCGTCTGCGGTGCATCCGAGCGTCTGAAAGCCAGCATCCAAAAGGCTCAGGCCAACCAAGCTGCCAACGACAAGGCTCGCAAGGCTTACGACGACTTCATCAAGCGCCAGAAGGCTGAGGAAGAATTCTGGAAAGGCGGAGCAAAGAAGTAATACTTAATGGATAATTGACAATTGATAATTGATAATTGAAAGACACAGCCCGCCCGTGCTCCCAGCATGGCGGGCTTTTCTTTTATTAACGACAAAAACAAAACTGGGAGTGTGGAAATCACACCACGCTGCGTTGCCCGATGCAACACGTTACGATGGCAAACGCAACACGTTACGATTGCCGATGCAACACGTTAAGTTGCCCGAAGACCTTAAGGTCCTTAAAGTCCTTAAGGTTCTTAGGGACTTTAGAAAAAGTTGCGCCCGAAATCAAAAACACTAAATCGCCTTTTGCGGCAGAACCACTATTGTTCTCGTAATGCAAAATACTCGTCACTCGTCACCAATAGGTCTTAACCATCTGACTGTTAGCGACTAACAAGGGTGATGAGTGGTTTTTCACTCGTCACCCACTCATCACCCTCACAATTCCTTGATAATCAAAACCATGCAAGGCAAGGTGACGAGTGACGAGTGTTTTTGATTTTGATTTCGTTTTGCAAAAATATCACCCTAACATCAATTTTGACTTCATTAATTTTGCTATTTGAATTAAATAGTTGTATCTTTGTGCCATAATCAATATAAAAGGAATAGAACACAAAAGAATCAATCTCATGAATGTTGTACTAGCAGAGGTAGGAAAATGTTTATCCAATTGGTCAACATACAGGAGGTCTGTGTAGATGATTTGTTATTGACAGAAAATGCGTAATCGTTCTAATAAGCAGTTTAACAAAATGTGTAACAAAAAACTTGACTACGTTTACATACTGACCAGCTTGGCCTCTGGTCGCTTGCATATTTGCCCCCTGCTTCCGCGATGATAGTCAACGAATCTGGTGTCTATTATGATGCTTAGCATTATTCATATAATGGCAAAGTGCAGGATAAGATTAGAAAAGAAAAAGAAATTATAAGGTGATTATGGCATACCAATTGAACATAAGGGAAGAAGAAGTGAAGAACCGCCTTCGCAAGGATTTTTTCAACGCCTTTAATGCCGAAGAAGTCTTGGGTGACATAGACTTCGCTGTAGCCGTACCTGTCGAAGGGCCGCAGCTCTTCGAGCCGGAATACCTGTTGTGGGCAGAGGCCAAGAAATCCAACCACAGCGACATCTACGAAAGCTTTGTGCAGTTGATACTAACGATTGGCAAGGCCCGTACCTTCGACAAGCATCTGCCACCTGCTTTCCTTGGCGCATTCGATGCGGAGAAGATAGCATTCATCCAGTACAACGCCGTCCTCGACATCTTCTATCAGAACGACTTCAACTGGAATGTCACGCCCTCGAACCACGAGACAAAGGAGTTCCGACAGATATACGACACCGTCAAAGGCACGTTGGACAGTGAACTACTGCTTTTCTATCTTGACAAAGACGACAAGGAACTTCGTGGCTTCATCAAGAAGAACTTCATCGTAGGCAAGTCCAAACTCTCGAAGGTACGCATCAATAAGAACAACTTCACCGCAATCTATCAGAAGTGGCTCGCAGAAGTTAAGCCCACGATTGCCAACGTAAATTGGGAGACAGCCAAAAAGAAAGGCATTATTGATGCAGACTTCTACCTTGCAGATATACTTTCAGAGCATAATGTCACCCTGAGGGAAAAGCTTTATGTCCTCTTGCGCAAGGACTATTATGAACTTGACCGCAAGATAGACGATACAGGTTTCTTCAACTCAAAGAAAGCCGAGTTCAATGACGGGCAGAAGGCTCACACGCAGTTTTGGAACAGATACGACCGTCCGCCAAAGCGTGAATACTGGGATTATATTGTTGACAGGCGCGACCTCCTTGTGCCGCAGGATGTCCGTGAGCGCAAAGGTTCCTTCTACACACCAAGTCAATGGGTGGAACTTTCGCAGCAATATATCGCCGCAGAGCTGGGCGAGAATTGGCAGGAAGAGTATTATGTATGGGATTGTTGCGCAGGCACGGGCAACCTTTTGGCTGGCCTCACCAACAAATATCATATATGGGCATCAACACTCGACCAAGCTGATGTTGATGTTATGCACGACCGCATCAATACGATGAACGAGGCTTCATCGAATGGCAAGAACGGTGCAAATCTCCTGCACGACCACGTCTTCCAGTTCGACTTCCTTAATGATTCCTTTGACAAGTTGCCCAAGTCCCTTCGGGATATTGTAGAGGACGAAAAGAAACGCAAGAAGCTCGTCATCTATATTAACCCTCCGTATGCGGAGGCAAGCAACGCACGGACAGTTACAGGAAGCGGACAAAACAGGGCGGGTCTCTCAAAGTCATCTGTACAGGAACGATATAAGACACAATTGGGAAGAGCTGGAAATGAACTTTTCGCGCAGTTTTATGCTCGAATTGTGAGTGAACTCTCTCCAGCGGTGCTTGCACAATTTTCAACTTTGAAAATTGTGCAAGCACCCAACTTCCATGAGTTCCGCAGGACATTCCGGGCTTTGCCCGGTCGATTTTTCTTGGTTCCAGCAAACACCTTTGATAATGTCAATGGACAATTCCCTATAGGTTTCCAAATATGGTATACAGGAACGGAAGAGTATTTCGAGCAAACAACCGCAGATATTTACGATGCAAAGGGAAATCTGATGGGAAAGAAATCATTGTATTCTTACGATGATGACTTATTAATTATTAACTGGCTACGCCAATACTATAATAAAGAAGAAGAACACTACGCATATCTTAGATATTTAGGAACTGACTTTCAAAACAACAAAGGTGTGTTCATCACACTTTCTCCTTCGGACAATGACCTTAAACAGGTAAAAGGAACTTGGATTACGCAAAACAACATTATCCCTATGTGCGTTTATTTTGCCGTCCGCCTTTGCATCGAAGCCACTTGGTTGAATGACCGCGACCAATTCCTATTCCCTAATGATGGTTGGAAAGAAGACAGGGAGTTCCAAAGCGACTGCTTGGCTTTTACCCTCTTTCACGGACAGAACCGTATTAGCTGCCAACATGGGAGAAACCATTTCATCCCCTTCACAGAGCTTGAAGTCAATGCTCGCGACAACTTCAGCAGTCACTTTATGAGTGACTTCATCATGGGCAGATTGGATGAAGGAAGCACAAAACCCGTGATGCAGGACTTGTTTATGGCAGCCGAACCTCTGCCTGGATATAACGAACCGATAACTTTCTCCCCCGAAGCTCAGGCCGTCATGGACGCAGGCCGAGAACTCTGGCGTTACTACCACAGACAAGAGAACGCAGTTCCCGATGCTTCTTTCTACGACATCCGCCTCCACTTCCAAGGCACAAAGACAACCAAAAGCGGGAAAGAACAAATGAACCCCGACAGCAAAGACGCCAACTACACCGTTCTCATCGCCACCCTCCGTCAGAAGCAAAAGTGCCTCGCCTCAAAGATAGCAACAAAAGTCTTTGAATACGGCTTCCTGAAAAAATAAAAGATGTAACTTTGCAAACGAAAAACTCTCAGCACAAGTAAGTAAATTACAAATGAAGAATTGATATGCGTAAGATAAAACCAAAGGAATGCCAGAATGTTGAGTTTAAGAGCAGCTGGCAAGATGAATACTTGAAGTGGATTTGCGGCTTTGCTAATGCGCAAGGGGCGGTGATGTATTTTGGCGTGAACGATAATCAAGAGGTGATCGGACTGGAGAACACAAAGAAGTTATTAGAGGACATTCCCAACAAGATTGTGAATTATATGGGGCTGGTAGTGGATGTGAACCTCTACGAGCAGAACGGACTGGAATATATAGAGGTGGTGATTGAGCCAAGCAATGTGCCTATTAGTTATAAGGGCAAATACTATTATCGCTCTGGCAGCACTATGCAGGAATTGACGGGTGCCGCACTAACAGACTTTATCATGCGTAAATTGAATGCTACGTGGGATGCCGCAACGGAGCCATCTGCAAAGATTGAAGATATAGACCCTGAGGCTATCAAGTATTTTCTGAATGCTGCTATCAGGGAAGGACGAATCAGCGAATCTGCCAGAAATGATAGTGTTGAACAGTTGTTGCGAAAACTCCATCTGATTAACGAAGAGAACGGACATCTGACTCTGGCAGCATTGTTGCTTTTTGGTAAGGATGTGGAGCGATGGAATATGACGGCGGCTTTTCGTATTGGAAGATTTGGTAGCAGTCAGGCCGATTTGATTATACAGGACAAAATAGTTTGTCCATTAATCATGATGCCCAACAGAATCGTCGAGGTATTGAGGACAAAGTACTTGGTTTCACCTATCCATTACGAAGGTATGCAGCGAATAGAGCCATTAGAGATACCAGAAGAAGGGTTACGTGAGATGATTTGTAATGCCATCATCCATAAGGACTATACAGGCACCTTTATTCAGATGAAAGTGTTTGATGATTATATCACACTTTGGAATGGTGGCACGTTGCCCCCCAACTATTCTGTGGAGAAACTGATGCAGCCACATGAGTCACATCCTCGCAATCGTTTGATGGCAAAATGTGTTCTATTTGGCAGGATTTATTGAGGCATGGGGACGTGGCTACGAGAAGATTCGTGATGCTTTCAATGCTGAGAAATTGGGACTTCCGGTATTTGAGGAAGTGCGTGGCGGCTTTATGGCAACCATCAAGCGTGAGAAGTTTATGGAAATACAAAAGGGTCATAATGTCACCAGTGATGACCCAAAAGATGACCCAAAAGAATTGTCTGAGCGTCAGAAACTTATACCGAAAGAGATGAACACGAATGATACAATAACCATTCAGGAAATGACCCAAAAGATTAATGTTTCGGAAAAGACCATAAAACGTGAAATAGCGTTGCTTCAAGGAATTGGTGTTCTTGTTCGTGAAGGTGGACGTAAAGACGGTCGCTGGGTAATAACAGGTAAGAACTTATAAAGACCATCTGAATTAGGTCGGCTGGTATGTGGTATGAGGCATAAAGCAGAATAGACGCATTTTCTCCCGCCCCAAACGACCAAACAAATAACTCCCCAAACGACCGGGCAAAGGTAAAAAAAGCTTAAAACAAGCCCTCAATCTTTGCTCGTTTTAAGAATTATTAGTAACTTTACTCGCGAAATATGTATTATGGCAAAAAGCAAAGCATAAAAAAGCTAATTATTCACTATTAATTTTTATATATGGTACACCAACTCTTATTCCTTGGCAATCTGGGCAGTACTGAAATCATCATCATCGCCCTCGTTGTCCTTCTCCTATTCGGAGGAAAGAAAATCCCAGAACTCATGCGCGGCCTCGGCAAAGGCGTATCACAGTTTAAGAAAGGCATGAAAGACATTGAAGACGAAATCAATGCCGAGCCTGAAAAGAAAGAAGGAATCCAAAACAAATAATTTTTCATTTTTCATTTTAAATTTTTCATTATGAAAGACATGTCAAGAAGATCGTTCCTCAAAGCAGGAACTGCAGCAACCGCTGCCCTTGCAATGGCTCCCGCCGATGTACTCGGCAAGCCCAAAGCAGCAAAGAAAAACGTACAGACAGGCAAGATTAAGCTCCTCGGCGTAGGTATCGGTGGTCGCGGACATGCCGACATCAACGGCGTCACCTATAAAGGCAAGGACGAAATCTATGACGACATCGAGTTCATCGGCCTCTGCGACGTTGACCAGAAGTATGCGAAGGGCGTCATCGATGAGTACAAGAAGCTCTTCCCCAACATGAAGGTCTATAACGACTACAAGAAGATGTATGCCGAACTGCTGGATCAGGCCGATGCCGTTATCTGCGGTACTGCAGACCACACACACGCTATCATCTGTGCTGAGGCTCTGGCAGCAGGCAAGCATGTCTATTGTGAGAAGCCACTCACCCGTACCGTTTATGAATCTCGTCTGCTCACCAAACTGGCAGCAAAGGCTGGTGTTGCCACCCAGATGGGTAATCAGGGTTCAAGCGGCGAAGGCGTGAACCTGACTTGCGAATGGATTTGGAACGGCGAGATTGGCGAGGTAACCCGCGTGGATGCCTTCACCGACCGTCCCATTTGGCCTCAGGGCTTGGAACGTCCCACAGAAGTACACGAGATTCCCAGCACCTTGAACTGGGATGCCTTCATCGGCCCGGCTCCCAAGCGTCCCTACAACTCCATCTATCACCCCTGGAACTTCCGCGGATGGTGGGACTTCGGTACAGGTGCTCTCGGCGATATGGCTTGCCACATTCTGCACCCCGTCTTCAAGGCTCTCGACCTCGGTTATCCCATCAAGGCTGAAGGCAGCTCCACTCCTCTTATGTCCGACTGCTGCCCCAGCGCACAGGTTGTTAAGCTGACTTATCCCGCTCGTCCCAACCGTCCGAAGGTGGCTATGCCTGAGGTAGTTGTAACTTGGAGCGACGGCGGCATTGTTCCCTTCCGTCCCGAAGGTCTGGCTGTCGGCAAGAACCTTAACGTCAGCGGTGGCGGTGCAATCTTCTATGGCACGAAGGACATCCTCGTAGTAGGTTGCTACGGTGAAAAGCCTTATCTGGTAAGCGGTCGCGTGCCCAATGCACCGAAGGTTTGCCGCCGTGTCACCGAAAGCCACCAGCGCGACTGGATCCGTGCCATCAAGGAAATCCGTGCCGGCAAGACCGACTGGACAAGAACAGCTTCCGACTTCAGCGAGGCAGGTCCCTTCAACGAAATGGTTGCTATGGGCGTTGTTGCCACACGTCTGCAAGGCTTGAATCAAGTTTTGGAATGGGACGGTGAGAACATGAAGTTCACCAACATTCCTGAGAACGCTACCGTTCGCTCCATGCTCAAGGACGGCTTCTCCATCCACGACGGACACCCCACATTCAACAAGGTGTGGACCGATCCCGTCAACGCTCGCGAGTTTGCAGCAGAACTCATCAAGCCCAAGTATCAGAACGGCTATGTTCTGCCCGAGATGCCAGCTTAATCAATCAACAGTTTACACGAAATGAAACTTAGAAACATTCTTGCCGCAGCAGCTCTGGCTGCTGCGGCTGGCGTACAGGCTCAGCCTCAGTACGTCGTCATCGAGAACCCGCAGGTTGACCTCAGCACCCTGAAGGTTGACAAGGACGGTTACTATGTCCTCTTCGACGGCTCAAGCCTCAATGGTTGGCGCGGCTACTGCAAAGACCACATCCCCAACAAGTGGAACATCAAGGACGGTGCCCTGCACTTCAACGGTCGCGGACAAGGTGAAGGCGGCGACATCATCTTCGCCCACAAGTTCAAGAACTTCGAGTTCGAGATTGAATGGAAGATTGCAGAAGGCGGCAACTCCGGCATCTTCTATCTCGGCAAGGAAACCGCAACTATCAACAACGATGAGCCTAAGACAGAAGAGACGAAGGCAGGCAACGTAACCATCACACAGGTTATCGACAACCGCGGCAAGCTCAACTATCAGCCCATCTATATCAGCTGCCCAGAGTGCCAAGTGCTCGACAACGAGCGCCATCCCGACGCAAAGCTTGGTGCGACCCTTGGCATTCGCCAGAGCACAAGCCTCTACGACATGATTGTAGCAAAGCCTCAGAACGCCAATCCTGCAGGCCAGTGGAACAAGGTGAAGATTGTTGTCAAGAATGGCAAGGTAACTCACTTCCAGAACGGTGTGAAGGTGCTGAGCTACACATTGGGCGACAAGTCTTGGGTTGACCTCGTTCAGACCTCCAAGTTCAGCGAAAAGAACTGGCCTCTTGCCTTCCAGATTATGAAGGACTGCGGCAAGGATGCTGGCTACTTCGGTATGCAGGACCACGGTGACGAGGTCTGGTATCGCAACATCCGCGTTAAAGTTCTCAAATAATATACATATAAATATATAATGTATAAGCTATGAAAAAGATTCTTATGATTGTCTGCCTTGCCGCCACCTTCATTGGCTACGGCATGAATGCAGATGCCAAGAAGAAAGACATCGCCTTCCAAATGTACAGTGTTCGTGAGCTTATCGGCAACCCCGAAAAGTTTGCGCAGAACCACAAGGATGTGCTTGCAAAGCTTGCTGCGATGGGTTATACAGCCACCGAAGCTGCCAACTATGACAATGGCAAGCTCTATGGACTTTCACCCGAAGAGTACAAGGCAGAGATTGAAGCCGCTGGCCTGAAGGTGCTCTCAAGCCATGTAGGTCACAACCTCAACGACAACGAACTGAAGTCAGGCAACTTCGACGGTGCCTTGAAGTGGTGGGAACAATGCATTGATGCCCACAAGCGTGCAGGAATGCAGTACATTGTGAATCCTGGTGTCAACTATCCCAAGACTTTGGCCGAAGCTGAGGTTATATGCAAATACCTGAACAAGGTGGGCGAGATGGTGAATGCTGCCGGCATGAAGTTCGGCTACCACAACCACTCTCACGAGTTCGGCAAGGTAGAAGGCAAGGTGTGGTACGACTATATGGTGGAACACACAGATGCCGAAAAGGTGTTCTTTGAGATGGACGTTTATTGGGCAGTTCGCGGACAAGTAAGCCCAGTAGAGTACTTCAAGAAGTATCCTGGCCGTTTCACCCTTCTCCACATCAAGGACCATAAGGAATTTGGCGAAAGCGGCATGGTGGGCTTTGATGCCATCTTCAACAATGCCGATGTTGCAGGCCTGAAGCACTTGGTTGTCGAGTTGGAAGGAAGCAACAGACCCAACATTCTGGACGGCATGAAGGTTTGCGCCGACTACCTCAAGACAGCAAAGTTTGTCAAGGCAAGCTACGACAAGTAAACCGTTTTAGTCCATAGTTCATAGTCCATAGTTCATAGTTAGGCTACGCCCTACTTAGCGAAAAGTAACTATGAATTATGGACTATGGACTATGAATTATTCAATTATGGAATTAGAAGACAAGAGCAAAGCAACAGAGCAGGAAATAGAAGAACAAGAGGGGGCGATGTCCTTTTGGGACCACCTTGAAGTGCTACGCTGGGCATTGTTCCGCAGCGCTTGTGTGTTGGCTGTCGTGATGGTGGGCACGTTTATCGCTATGCCCTATATTTTCGACCGCTTCATCCTTGCCCCCACCAGCAACGACTTCTTCGTATATCGCTGGCTCAACCAAATTGGCGGAGGCATTGTAAAGCTGTCGCCGGACTTCGATGTGCAGATTATCAACATCAACGTTGCCAGCCAGTTCATGACACACATCACGACATCCATCTCTATGGCTGCCGTCATTGCCTTTCCATATTTTATCTGGGAAATCTGGAGGTTCATCGAGCCTGCGCTTTTCGAAGACGAGATAAAGCACCTCCGTCCGGCATTTCTGGGCGGCACAATTATGTTTTATCTCGGTTGTGCAATAGGCTACCTGCTCGTCTTTCCTTTCACCTTCAGGTTCCTGGTCGAATACAGCATCAGTCCCAACATTACGAATCAAATCAACCTGAAGAGCTACATCGACAATTTCACGATGCTCATCCTCGTTATGGGTATCGTCTTCGAGATGCCGCTTTTGGCTTGGCTGCTCAGCCTTCTGGGAATTCTCAAGAAGAGTTTCCTCAGAGAGTACAAACGTCACGCCATCGTAGTGCTTCTTGTCGCTGCAGCTTTCATTACACCCAGCGGCGATCCTTTCACCCTCATGCTTGTCTTCATCCCCCTTTATTTGCTATATGAACTGTCTATTCTCGTTGTTAAAGACAAAGTACAAAAAGAAGACGATTAAGCATGAAGTTGCACATATTTCCCATATTTTTTACACACAAAAGGCGAAAGTGTGCAGGTTTTATACCCTAAAAGCATAAAATTTTATGTTTTTTCTTGTGCAATATTAAATATTGTCGTAACTTTGCGGCAACGAAAGGTGTGTTAAATAACCTGTCACAAAAAGAAAACTACATAAATAATGTTAATCAATTTTAAGAAAATGAAAAAGATTACTCTCGTCATTGCTATGTTCACTATGGCAATGGCTGCCAGCGCACAGTACGCTGGCCACAAGTTCTTCGACAATTGGTCAATCGGTGCAGAAGGTGGTGTAACCATGAACCTTCACGACGGTGATACGCCCAATGGCGCAGTTGCTGGCATCAACTTCACTAAGGGCATCACCCCGGTAGTGAGCTTCGAATTCCAGGTACAGGCTGGCATCAACAACAACGCCAACTGGAACATGGGTCACAGCAGCAACGTAATTGACAATGCTACCCTCATGGGCAACACCAAGATTAACCTCATGAACTGGTTCGGTGGTTACAAGGGTGCTCCCCGTCTCTTCGAGATTCAGGCTCGCGGCGGTGTAGGTTACATGCGTTACTTCTACCCCAACTATGAAGGCAACCCCACCAAGAGCGGTAACGACCTGAACCGTTGCGTCTTCAAGTGCGGTTTGGACTTCGACTTCAACCTTGGCCAGAAAAAGGCTTGGACTGTAAGCCTTCGTCCCGCCGTTGTAGTTAAGACCGGCAGAGAGACATCTCCCTATTTCCTGGGTTGCGACTACGGAGAATGCAACAAGTTCGGCCACAATGCCGTTGCAGAGTTCGTTGCAGGTGTCACCTATCACTTCAAGACCAGCAATGGCAGCCACTACTTCACAGAGGTTAAGCCCGTCGAAGTTACTAAGGTTGTCGAGAAGGTTGTCGAGAAGCCCGTTGATAAGATTGTCGAGAAGGTTGTCGAGAAGGTTGTTACCAAGAACGTTGGCAACGTTACAGTTGAGTTCGCTCAGAACAAGGCTACTCTCAGCAACACCGCTAAGGCTAAGCTGAACACTATCGAGAAGGGCACAAGCGTTGTTCTCGACGGCTATGCTTCACCCGAAGGCAGAAAGGCATACAACCAGAAGCTGTCTGAGCGTCGTTGCGAAGCAGTCAAGGCTTATCTCGTTGAACGTGGCGTGAAGGTTGTTGACGTTAACGCTCACGGTGCAGCTGGTGTTGAATCACAGCGTGTTGTTTACGTGACAATCAAGTAATAGGAACTAATAACATATCGAAGCGGAGGGCTTGTCACACTTCTGACAAGCCCTCTTCTTTATCTGTTTTCCCGTTTCTCACTCTTATTAACACCAACACAAACGCCTATGCCAAGAAAAACATATTCTACTTTGCCTGCGGATTATAAAGTCTGCCTGCACGAAGACTGCCCGATGGCAGCAACCTGTCTGCATCAAATGGCTTTCGCTTCGCTGTTGGAAAGCGAGGCCTACCTGCATCTCATTAACCCTCGGAAATGCTCGAAAAGCAGTGAATGCAAGTTCTATCGCGATGCAAAGCCAGTCATGTATGCCTATGGGTTCACTGGTTTCCAGAAGAAGATGTTCCCACAGCAGTACCAAACTTTCATGAAGACTCTGATTGCGAAGTTCGGTCGCAGCAACTATTTCGAGCGTCGTAGCGGCAGGTTTCCCCTATCGCCCAAAGAGCAGGAAGTCGTTCTCGCCGCCCTTCACAAGGCAGGCATTACGGAGGATTTGCCCTTCGACCGTTATGAAGAGCAAATCAACTACTACGGCTAAGCCAGTCCACCCACAGTGGGACTGTAGTCCCACCACAGTAGGACTCCAGTCCTCCCGTGGGAGGACTGGAGTCCAGCTATAGAGAATTATATTCCGGACTGAGCCTGGAACACAATTGTATTTCTCTAGTTCGTTAAGGCACTCAGCAGAACTGTTGCAGGCCTTTATCCCTGATGACTTGCTTTGTCTTTTCTGTGTCGGATGTGCGGAACACCAAGATGCCCTTGCCCGAAAGCAGGAAGGAGTACATATAGGCAATACTGATGTCGGCCTCGGCGAAGAGAGCCAGAACGCGGGCTGCTTCGCCCGGCTTGTCCTCGAGCTGGATGGCAAAGACATCGGTAATGGTTGCCGTGATGCCTTGCTCTTTGAGTACGATGAAGGCGCGTTCCGGGTCGTCACAGATGATGCGGTAGATGCCGAAGTCCTGCGTGTCGGAAATGGTGGAGGCAATAATCTGGATGCCTGCACCCTTGAGTGCGTTCAGCACGGTAAGCAGCGTGCCGCGCTTGTTCTCGATGAAAATTGAAAGTTGTTTCATAATGTTTACTATTAAAGACCCTCTCCCAACCTCTCCCTTGTAGGGAGAGGAGCAGATAGTTTGCTTTGCTGAAATGGTATATACCCCCTCCCTACAAGGGAGGGGCTAGGGGTGGGTCTGTTGTTACTGATAGACCTTCCTCTTGTCAACCACTCTGACGGCCTTGCCTTCGCTGACGGGCAGGCTGCCTCTCGGCACGAGCTTCACGATGGGCTTGAGCAGAATCTCGTCCTTCAGGGCGTGGGTGATGTTCTTTGTCAGGGACTGCAGACGAGCGTAATCGTCGGTGAACATCTCTGCCAGCTCGACTTCCACGGTCATGTTGTCATTGTCGTCGTCTGTGGTGAGGGTGATGAGGTAGTTGCTTGCCAGTTCGGGGAACGTCATCAGAATCTTCTCAATCTGTATGGGGAAGATGTTCACGCCACGCAGCACCATCATATCGTCGCTGCGGCCCTTCATGCGGTCGAGGCGTACATGATTGCGTCCGCAGGGACAGGTGCGGCCAAGCACTCGAGTGAGGTCGCGCGTGCGATACCTTATTAAAGGCATAGCTTCGCGACGAAGTGTGGTCAGGACAAGTTCGCCAATCTCGCCGTCGGGTACAGGCTCAAGCGTCTCTGGGTCAACAATCTCGACGATATAATAGTCTTCCCAGAAGTGGAGGCCGTTTTGCTCCTTGCATTCGAAGCCGACACCAGGGCCGCACATCTCCGACATACCGAAGCTGTTGTAAGCCTTCACGCCAAACATATCCTCGATACGCTTGCGCTGTTCCTCAGAATGAGGCTCGGCACCAATGGCAAAGACTTTGAGCTTTGTGTCCTTTCGCGGGTCAACGCCTTGTTCCTGCATCACCTCGTAGAGGCGTGTCAGATAGGACGGTACAGCGTGGATAGCAGTCGTGCCAAAGTCTTTGATGAACTTTATCTGGCGAAGCGAGTTACCTGCGGCTGCTGGCACAGTCAGCATCCCAAGCTTCTCGGCTCCGTACTGGAAACCAAGTCCGCCAGTGAACATGCCATAGCCGGATGAGTTTTGGAACACGTCGTCGGGACGAAGACCGACCATCCAAAGATTTCGCGCCACTTGATTCGCCCACTCATCGAGGTCGTTCTTTGTGTGCAGGATAACGGTCGGATTGCCCGTCGTGCCGCTGCTAGAGTGTAGGCGCACGCAGTCGGTCAAAGGCACTGCGGCAAGACCGAAGGGATAGGTGTCGCGCAAATCCTGCTTCGTGGTGAAGGGCAACTTGCGTACGTCCTCAGGTGATTTGATGTCCTCTGCCTTGATGCCCATCTCTTTGAACTTCTGGGCATAGAAAGGCACGCCAGCACATCTCTTGATTGTCTCTTGCAGGCGTTCTGTCTGCAACTTGCTGATTTCCTCCCGAGACAGCGTCTCGTACTCGGGATGAAAGAAGGGGGATTTAACATCCATGGTCTTTATGAAATTGTTTGATTCGTTCTGTAAATAGTTGTTCTTGTTCGCGGCGGAAGAAGGATGTGCAGATGCGGACGCCTTGCTGTGTACTGCCCATTGTGTCAAGCGGATAGACTGCAATGCCGCAAGTCATCAGTTCGCGCGTCAGTTGCAGGTCGTTCATGCCGGGGTACTGTACGGTGAAATAGAAGCCGTCGGCTAATGGCGCGCCCATGTCGTTGTCATAGACGAGGTAGAAGCCGTTGGCGAGCAGCACGTCCTTCATGAACTTGGCACGCCTGCCATACTCCTTCACGTCGTCGAGGAAGTTGTACTCTCCCCTGACGGCTGCCTCCATCAGAGCCGACATTGCGTGCTGCACAGAATGTGTCGTGCCGCTGGAAAGCGTATACATCAGCCTGCCCACGAAGAAGTCGCCGAAGGTAGGCACGCCGAACTTCTCCTTCAACGGAGCAAAGGCGCGATGAAAGAGCTTGTTGGAGATGCAGGTCACGCCGATACGCTGACCAGCGTATGAGAATGCTTTCGATGCCGACACCCACAGCACATAGTTGTCTGTGTAGCGGGCAACGGTGGCTTGGAAAGGCTCTTGATAGGGATGCGAGAGGTCGCGGCGGAAGTCCATCGCAAAGTATGCCAAGTCCTCAAGCACGAGAATGTCGTACTTCGTGGCAATCTCACCAATGCCTTGCAGTTCCTCCTCCGTAAAGCAAACCCACGAAGGGTTATTGGGATTGGAATAAACCACAGCACAGATGTTGCCCTTAGCCACAATCTCTTCCAGCTTTTTCGTCAAGTCCTCGCCTCTGTAGTTATAGATGTCGAGGGCTTCGTGCTTCAGCCCAATCACGTCGCATTGCGTTGTCTGCACGGGGAAGCCTGGCTGGATGAGCAACACGGTGTCCTTCGGGCTGCCGGCAAAGGCATGGCGAAGCGCCGTGAAGGTCGCGAAGGTTCCCTGCATACTGCCCGTCGTCGGCACACAGCCTTCGGGCGCAACATCCACACCAATGAAAGCCTTCACGAAGTCCGAAGCCGCCTTCTTGATGCGCGGAATGCCGCCATTAGGCGGATAAATCGTGGCGCAACCGTTTTTCAAGGCTTCCGCCTCAGCCTTCAAAGCAATCTCCGAAGGCTGCAAACCCGGCACACCCATCTCCAAATGAATCACTTCTTCGCCTGTCTTTTCTTCAATGACACGCGAAAGTGCCTGTATGTCACGAATGGTGGCCTGCGAAAAATCCCCAAGCCCCATCGCATCAATAATGCTTATAACTTGTTCTTTGTCTAACACAACGATTCTATTTACTATTGATTGTTTACTTACTTACCATAAGGCGACCTTGCCAATCGCTCCAAGGTCAAGGGTTGCAGTTGCAACTCCGAGAGCTTGAAACACACGACTCATGGTAGGAATACTGATGCTGTAACCCTTTTCGAGCCTTGAAATCTGGGCACGCTTCACTCCGATACGCTCTCCAAGTTCCTCTTGAGTGAGGTTCTGCTGAAGCCTTGCCTTCTTGATGGCTTCGCCGATGTGGTAAGCATGAACTGATGCTGCCACACTGCGCTCGAAAACGTCTCGTCTGGGCGTGCCAACCTTACCGAAATGCTCGTCAAGCACTTCATCTAAACTATACATCTTGAACCTTCCAACTTGTTTCATGTCTTTTATTCTTTTGATTTGAAATACTCTTGTCGTATTCTCTCTGCCTTGGCTATTTCCTTGTGCGGCGTCTTCTGGGTCTTTTTGATAATGCCATGCGTAGCGATTATCAAAGTATTCCTCCTTGTGTCCCAAAAGGCAAACAGACGATACTGGATGCCGTTATAGAGGGTACGGAACTCCCAAATCTCACTGCCCTCAAGTTTCTTGAACAATTGGGTATTGCGCTCACCACATTCAATGCGGTAAACTGTTTCATGTATTTTATCGCCTGCCGGCGTAGGTAAGCTCTCAATGAAATTGAATGCTTCCTCCAAATACATGACTTTCGGGTTGTTCCTCATTCTATTTTCACTTTATCAGTGCAAAGGTAGCGAATTGTTTCCAAACCACGAAACTTTTAGGCTTGTTTTTATAGTCTTATGCTTACTTTTAACACAATCCTACTTCAAGCAATACAATTAAACCCTCATTCCTGTCTCAAAATTCAATGAACGTATATGTATTCGACATTTACCCCACAATTTTATACATATCCTTCTCGCCGGGGTGCTGGAGCTGGAGGCGGCGGTCGGAGGGCGGGCAACCGAAGTCGCGGAGGTAGGCGAAGTAGAAGTTGCCGCGCGTGCCGTAGCCGCAGAGACGGGCGATGTCGGCGACGGGCAGCGAGGTGTAGCGCAGCAGTTCGTCGGCCATGCGGCGCTGGTAGGCCTGGCGGAAATCGACTCCGCGCATTCCGGTGAGCAGGAAGACGAGCGAATCGATGTCGCCGATGCGGGCACCATAGCGTCCGGCGAAGAGGGCGGTGTCGGCGCAGCCGCCGGAGAGGAAGCGCAGGTAGTCATCCATGACACGGATGCCCGTCGGGTTGAGGTTACGCTCCAGGGGGACGTACTGCATTTGTCCGTCCTCCGTGAAGCGGCGGCGGTGTGTGAGGGGCGTGATGTAGAGCTGGTCGAAGGTGAACTGCGCCTCGCCCTTGAACTCGCGGGAGGCAGCATCCTGCTTGCGACCGCCCCTGTAGTCGCCGTACCATCTGTCTTTTACTCTGTAAGCCATGTCTGTCTTCGTGTTTAGTCTTTCTTTCTTCCGAAATGTTTACCGAGCGCATGTATGGTAAACGTATCTTCTTTGCAATGTTTACCACTCATTCTTATGGTAAGCCTCTCTTTGTCGGGCAGTTTACCGACTACATTGTTGGTAAACGTTTCTCTCTTCGGACGTTTACCACCCATGCTTATGGTAAACATCCGACCTGTCGGAAAGCTTGCTCCTCTTTGCGTTTGGCTATTTTTTCCGCACGGGACGGACGGAATAGCCAATATAGCGATAGCTTTCAGTCGTGTTGAAGCCGTCCCGATTGATGTTCTGATAAAAAATAATGAGGGGAGAATGGCTTGCGGCAAGCGTGCGAGATAAATAGCAGCCTTCGGTATTGACATCGTAGAAATCCCCGTCCGCCTTGGTACCGCAGAGAGGCATGAAGATGCTGTTGCCGTTGCGACTGCTCGTGACAAGCCAGCCCCAGCGACCGTTCCGATTCTCCCAATTTGTACGGGTGTTCTCGGTGTCGAATAATTCCGCTAACTGCGCGGAGTCGGGTGTCTGCCAACTCTCGCCCCAATTCGCTGTCGCCGCGTCGTCCTCCGGCAGAAGTTCCGTAAGGTTGTCCGTGAAGCCGCCTGCGCCGTAGCTACTGTTCGTGCAGTATTTTGTCAGCTGGTCAGCCTTGCCGTTGCAATGCGCGTAGGTGCTCCAGCTGTAGTTTGACTTCGGCTTGGTCTCGCCCCATGCAAAATAGTCGCCACTGCTTTCCGGGACTTTCGCCCCCACGTTGCACTTCGCCCAAAGTGTACCGCTTGGCAAGCCGAGGTCAACCCACTCGTGCTCGTCGAAGGAGATGCTGTCTAACTGCGAGACGCTGCACTCGATTGTCTGACCGTCCGTCTTGTGAAGCACAACCATCTGTGCCTTGACGGTCTGTACTGCTGCCATCAGAAGCAAGCTCGCAAAGAAAGTCTTTTTCATAGATGTAAACGAAAGAAAGTACATACATTATTTATATATAATAACCACGAATTTCACAAATTTCACGTTCCGCGACTACAATCGCGCCTTGGTGCTAAAGCATCCAAGAATTGGCTACGCCTTTGAGTGCCATTGATAATTATTCGTGCAATTCGTGTAATTCGTGGTTGAAAGAGAGATTGTTTAGTGCCAGTTAGAGAAGTCGCGCTTGTCGTTGACGTGCTTGGCTTTGCCGGTGGAGCGTTGGATGGTCCCTGGCGGCTGGATGTGGATGTTGGGTTTGATGCCGGTGAGGGACACGAGGCGGTCGTAGAGCGGCTTGATGAAAGGCATCTGCTTGCCGGGGTTGGGCGAGAAGAACTCTTCGCGAAGCTCTACGTCGAGGTCGAAGGTATCCTCGTTGCCCTTGCGGTCCACCGTGATGAAGTACTGCGGCGTGAAGGCGGGGAACTCGGTGAGGACGGTCTCGATTTGGCTTGGGAAGACGTTCACGCCACGGATGATGAGCATATCGTCGCTGCGGCCAAGCACCTTTCCGAGACGAACTGCCGTGCGTCCGCACTTGCAAGGCTCGTAGTTCAGGCTGGAGAGGTCGCGGGTGCGGTAGCGAAGGATGGGCATTGCCTCCTTGCAAAGCGAGGTGATAACCAGTTCGCCCACTTCGCCCGGAGCAACAGGTTCGAGCGTTTCGGGATTGACGATTTCGGGGAGGAAGAAGTCTTCCCAGATGTGTGTGCCGTCCTGATACTGGCACTCGCCGCCGACGCCAGGGCCGCACATCTCGGTCAGGCCGTAGATGTCGATGGCTTTGATATGGAGCTTCGCCTCCAGCTCACGACGTATGCCCCAAGTCCAAGGCTCTGCGCCGAAGAAGCCGACGCGCAGCTTGAGCTTGTCGGCAGGCACTCTGTTCTGCTCAATCACTTCCGCCAGATGCAGAGCATACGACGGCGTGCAGCAAATAGCTGTTGTGCCCATGTCTTGCATGAGCATGATTTGCTTTTCGGAATTGCCTGCGGATGTGGGGAGCTGTATCGCGCCAAGCTTGGCCACACCGTCGTGCGCACCAAGTCCGCCGGTGAAGAGGCCGTAGCCATAGCTCACCTGCACCACGTCGCCCGGGCCGATGTCGCCCACGGCAAACACTCGGGCCACACATTCTGCCCACATATCGAGGTCGGCCTGCGTGTAAGTGCCGACAACAGGCTTGCCTGTCGTACCGCTTGAAGCATGAATGCGACGAATCTTGTCCATAGGCACAGCCTGAAGGCCGAAAGGATATTCATCGCGCAGGTCGTACTTCGTGGTGAAGGGCAGCTTGGTAACGTCCTTGATAGACTTGATGTCCTCGGGCTTCACGCCACGCTCGTCCATCTTCCTTTTATAGAAGGGAACCGTCTCGTAGCACCGCTTCACAGTTGCCGCGAGCCTTTCGCTCTGCAGCTTGGTCATGTCCTCGCGGGACATGCACTCCATTTGAGGATTGTGAATCATAAGTTATCCTGAAAAGGTTATTGGTTATTGGTTAACGGTTATTGTTGGAAGCCCCTGCTTGTACGCCAGCGTCGAAGGCTTTGAGGTTGGCTTCGACGATTTGCTCACCCTTGCGGGCGAAGACGGTGGCAATGGCTTCGCGAAGGTTCTCTACGGAAAGGATGCCGATATAGGGGGCAGCCATGCCGAGCAACACCATGTTGGCACCTCTGGGATTGCCGCAGTCCTTAGCGACTGTGTCTATGTCAAGCTTCACGCTTGGCAAGGTGTCGAGTTCCTGCTGCAAAGCTGCCTCATCGGGATAGTTGGGGATATTGACGAAGGGCTTCGAGCTGGTCACAATCTTGCCGTCTTTGCTGAGGTAAGCCAAGTAGCGCATAGCCTCCATAGGCTCCATAGAGATGATGAGGTCAGCGCCAGCTTCGGCAATGAGGTCGCTCCAGATGGGTTCCGTAGAGAGGCGCAGGTTGGACTGCACGTCGCCGCCTCGCTGACTCATGCCGTGTACTTCGGCCTGCTTCAAGTAAAGCCCTGCCTTTGTTGCTGCCTCGCCTATGATGGTCGCGATGGAGAGGATGCCTTGTCCGCCCACACCGCAGAGGATGATGTCAGACCCACCCCCTGACCCCTCCCTTGTAGGGAGGGGAGTTGATAGCTTTGATTGGTTGTTATTCATCGTTCAAAGTATTCTGTTATCTTTCTTATTACATTATCAATATCGTAAAGTACCTCTTCGTTTGAGAAACGCATCACATGATACCCCATTCTTTGCAAGTTATATTCTCGGACAGCATCATCTTCCTGTTGTTGTGGTTCGGAATGATACCCACCATCCACTTCTATAACAAGACCGCCATGTCGGGAAACGAAATCTACGATGTAATCACCTATTATGTGTTGTCTGAGGAAATCAACTCCTAAAGCCTTGGCTCGTAAATGTTCCCAGAGATATTGTTCTGCCAGCGTAGCATTCCTTCGATTCTTGCGGGCATACTCCCGTAGCACCATGTATCTGTCTGGCGAAGCGCACTTGTATGTGGCTTCTCGTTTTCCCATCCCAGAAAAGGTATCTACTCCCCTCCCTGCAAGGGAGGGGTTTGGGGGAGGGTCTTCTTCTTTTCCTTCGCGTGTCTTGCGAAGGTCTGGATGCATTCCCTGCGGGGGATGATGACAGAGACGCCCTTGTATTCTATCTCTTCCTTGATGACGCGGGTTATCTCGGGCATGTTCTTGGGCAGAGGCACAACGACACGCACATGCTCAGGCTCTACACCAAGGCCGAGGCAGATGGCTTCGTACTTGTTGGTGCCGGCGGAGTCCTGTCCGCCTGTCATGCCGGTTGTGAGGTTGTCGGAGATGATAACGGTGATGTTGGCTTTGTCGTTGATAGCGTCAAGCAGACCGGTCATACCGCTATGGGTGAAGGTCGAGTCGCCAATGATAGCAACTGCTGGGAAGAGTCCTGCGTCTGCTGCTCCCTTTGCCATCGTGATGCTTGCGCCCATATCGACACAAGACGAAAGGCTCTGGAAGGGAGGCAAAGCACCCAGCGTGTAGCAACCGATGTCGCCAAAGACGCGATGGTCGGGATAGTCGGCAAGGACTTGGTTCAAGGCAGCATAAACGTCCCTGTGACCGCAGCCCTGGCAGAGCTGAGGCGGACGTGCCGCCATGTTCTTGGCAGGAGCAAAGACTGCGCCTGTCTCTTTGCCCAAAGCCTTTGCTACACAGTCGGGTGTGAGTTCGCCTGTACGGGGCAGGTCGCCTGTCAAGCGTCCCTTCACGGGATAGCCTGCACCAAGCAAACCCTTGACCAATTCCTCAACGACAGGCTGACCGTCTTCGATGACGAGAAGCTCGTCGCACTCGGCAGCCAAAGCCTTAATCTTCTCTTCGGGAAGAGGGTATTGGGAAATCTTGACGAGGTTGCCTTCGCTGCCAAGGGCTTCCCTTACATAGTTGTAGGC